>Ga0163144_10010945_pt1 | contig 19262 bp, 16 predicted proteins | sample OliLak19BULKMAT1_FD_123175 | JGI IMG/M metagenome (GOLD analysis project Ga0163144, IMG submission 123175) | Freshwater microbial mat bacterial communities from Lake Vanda, McMurdo Dry Valleys, Antarctica - Oligotrophic Lake LV.19.BULKMAT1 | ecosystem: Environmental > Aquatic > Freshwater >... | reverse complement strand
GAAGGCGATCGCGTCGCACACCTTGCGGAACACGTCGAGTCGACGGGCCGCGCTCGGCAGGTTGCCGTCGGCGACGATCTGGCCGAGCGAGCGGCCGCGGATCCATCGCATCGTGTAAAACGGTCGGCCGTCGGGCGCGGTGCCGAAGTCGTGGACCGGCACGATGTTCGGGTGCTCGAGCTGCCCCGACACGCGCGCCTCGAACACGAAGCGCGGCGCGAGTGTGTCGTCGTCGAGATCCGCGCGCAGGGTCTTGAGCGCGACCTCGCGCTGGAGCTGGCGATCCCACGCGAGGTGGACCTCGCCCATCCCACCCTTGGCGATCAGCTCGCGGACGACGTAGCGGTCGCCGACGGTCGGGTACGGGGCGGTCGGCCTGGTCTCGGCGTCGACCCGCGGGTGAGCGCCGCCGTCCTCGGCCACGCGCTGCGTCGCGAGCTCACTCGCGATGTCGTCGGCGTGCGGCGCAGGCGTGAGCACAGTCGGCCATCTTCAGTGTACCGGTTTCGTCCCGCTGGTTCGGGGGTGGGATTACGATGTGCGAATGTGGACTCTGGTTCGCGAGAACCTGGTGCTCAAGATCGCGGTGGTCGTGCTGCTCACGCTCGGCGTGGGCTTCGCGGTTCCGGCGATCTTGAGCGCGCGCGTGCAGGCGCAGGAGCTCGAGAAGAGCGGGAAGATCGCCGCGGAGAACGTCGCGCAGGGCCTCGCCGCGGGCATGCGCACCGCGATGTTGTCGGGTAACGGCATCACCGCGCGCGCGATGGTTCGTGACGTACGCGAGCGGCTCGCCACCGCGCAGGTGCGGGTCTTCGCCCCCAACGGCGAGGAGGTGTTCGGCGAGCCGTTGCCGCCGCCCGCGGCCGCGTCGTTGCCCGCACACGTGCGTGATGTGCTCGGTGACGCGAAGGCCCACGCGGCCGACGCCGCGACCGAGGCGATTGCTGTCGTGAACGAGCCGCGCTGTCGCAAGTGCCACGACGACGGAGCGCTGCGCGGCGTGCTGACGATGGGCACCGGCGGCGCGAAGGTGCAGCTCACGGGTGGCGACGAGACGCTCGACGTCGTGTCGACGATCTCGCAATCGGCGTTCGAGCAGATCATGACCGCCGAGAAGGAGTCGCTGCTCGACGGCTACTTCGAAGAGATGGGCACGGTCGAGGGGATCGTCGGCGTGACCGTCGTCGATCAGAGCGGCGACGTGTCGTTCGGCAAGGATCTCGGCGTGCCCGAGGCGACGATCGTCGAGACGCTCGGCGCGGGTACACGGCGCACCGTCGTCGTCGGCACGGATCGTGTGCGCGTCGTGCCGCTCGCGAACGCGGCGCAGTGCCATGGCTGCCACGATCCCGACGACAAGTGGCGCGGCGCGCTGCTCACCCGCGTCGGGCCGACGATCACCGACTCGCGCACGACGACGCTGCGCGCCGCGGACATGTCGCTGCGTCACGTGATGCTGTCGGGCCTCGGACGGATGATCGCGCGGTTCCTCGACGAGGTCGCACGCACCGGCGCGGTGACGACGCTGACGCTGCACGACGCCGAGGGTCGGCTGTTCCGCGATGCCTTCGCGACGCCGACACCACCTGGGTGGGTGCACGAAGCGCTCACGAGCGGCGAGGTCGAGAGCGAGGTGGTCCGCGAGGACGCCAGCGAGCGCTTCGTGTTCGTCGCGCCGCTCGTCAACGACGCCGAGTGCCAGCGCTGCCACGGCACCGACCAGCCGCTGCGCGGGGCGATCGAGGTCGTGCTCGACACCAGCGAAGCGGCGGCGACGCGGCGTCGGCTCACGATCACCAGCACGTTGTTCGGTGCGGCGACGATCGTCCTCACGCTGACGATGCTGTGGTTCGGACTGCGCTCGCTCGTGTTGCGTCCGGTCACCGCGATGGGCACGGTCGCCGACCGCGTCGGCAGGGGTCAGCTCGATGCGCGTGTCGACGTGCGCTCGCGTGACGAAATCGGCCGGCTCGGCGAGCGGCTCAACCATATGATCGGCGAGATCCGCAAGAAGCTCGAGCTGTCGAAGTTCGTCAGCAAGGCGACGGTCGGCTCGGTGGATGCGGCCGAGTCGACGGTGGGCAGGCTCGGCCAGCGCACGCGCGCGACGATGCTGTTCTCCGACATCCGCGGGTTCACGGCGTACTCGGAGACGGTGCAACCAGAGGACGTCGTCAGCATGCTCAACACGTATCTCGATGCGCAGGCCGAGGTCGTCGAGCAGTTTGGCGGCGACATCGACAAGTTCGTCGGCGACGAGCTGATGGCCCACTTCCACGGCGAGAAGATGGAGGAGCGCGCCGTGATGGCGGGGCTCGCGATGGTGGCCGCGGTCGCGCGGCTCAACGCGATCGAAGGCGGACCGAAGCTCGAGATCGGCATCGGGATCAACGTCGGCGACGTCGTGTTCGGGGCGATGGGCGCGCGCAACCGCATGGACTTCACGGTGATCGGCGACGCGGTGAACCTCGGCGCGCGGCTGTGCTCGGCGGCGACGCCCGGGCAAATCGTCGTGTCGGCCGCGATTCGCAACGCCGCGACCGGGCTGCAGGACGTCGAGCTCGAGCGGTTGCCGCCACTCGCGGTCAAGGGCAAGCGCGAGCCGCTCGAGGTGTACGCGGTGCATCCGCGGAGGCCGACGTGATGCGTCTCGCTGCCAAGGGGGAGTCCAGCCGGGGCTGTGCCCGAATTGGAAGGGAGAAGCGCGGGCGCTACCCCCTGAGACGACTGACCCGTCACCAGAGCTTGCGATCGCCGAGCCGATCCGCGTCGACCTTGCCCATGTCGGCGCGCAGCTTCGCGATGCCGTCGTCGGTGTACGCGACCGTGATCCGCATCTCCTCGCGGATCGGCAACCCGGGCGTCTGCATGTCCTTGTCGATCTCTTCGTCCTCGCCCGCCATGCCCATCCGCTCGCGCTCGTAGACATAGTGCGTCACGAGATCGAGCGGGCACTTCGTCGGCGTCGTCGCGCCACCGATGACACACACGACGAGGATCTCCGACGATTCGCTCTCGATCTCGTCGATGCCGAGGTCGCTGTCGCTGCGCGACTTGTGGGCGGTGATCTCGACGATCGTGTGCGTGCCTAGCGTGCGCGAGATGACCTCGCCGAGCGTGAATTCCTCGCTGATCCCCATCATGCCCGGGTTGTAGACGTAGCCGAGCTGGGCGACGACGGCCCAACCCTTCGACTCGCGGGCGACCACCATCACACTCTGCTCGCCGACACCGGACGTCGCGAAGGTCGCGATCCTGATGTCCTTGTTGCCGGTCGGCTCGAGTGCGCACTCCGGCGGCACTTCATCGGCTTCGACCGTCTTCATCAGGCATGCGCACACCTGTGGCTCCGTCTGCGGCGTCGAGCACGGCAGTGCCGCGGCGGAGGAAGGTACCGACTTGCCGAGCGCGGCGAGGCGCTCGCTGACGGTCTTGCTCGGGCGCAGTGCTATCGACTCCGTGTACGCGGCCTTCGCTTGCGCGACTCGACCGCTCGCTTCCTCTGCGCGCCCCAGGTTGTACAGCGCTGCGGCCTTCACCTTCGGCCTCGTCGTCGCGAGCGCTGCGGCGTGGCCGGTCTCGCGCGCCTTCGTATGATCACCGGACGAGAACGCGGCCCACGACAGCTCGCCGAGCGCACGGTCATCGCCGGGGATCACGTCGAGTGCTGCCTCGAGCTCTTCGATCGCCTCGGCCCACTCGCCGGCCTTCGACAGCTTGCGGCCCTGCTCGAGGTGCGCGTGGTACTCGGCGCGCATCTCCTTGGTGACGCTCGGCGCCGCGGGCTTGGTCGGCGTCGTCGGCTTCGCGGGCTCGGGCTCCGGCTCGCTCGGCGCCTTCGCGGCCGGTGGCTCGGCCTTGGTTGCGGTGGTCGGCGCGGGGGTCGGATCGGCCGGGCGATCGCAGGCGAGCACGAGCGCGATCACGGCGGGTAGACACGGACGCATGGCGCCGAGTCTATCGCGTGCGGATCACTTGGGGCGCGGGTCGGGCAGCGTAGCGTCGTGACGCGGTGGCTCGCCATGCCGCACCGATCTCGCCGCGCCGAGCAGCGTCGTCGCGGCGTTGCGAACCTCGAGCAGCAGCGCCTCGTCGCGATCGAGATCCGCGTGGCTCGTCGCATACGGCTGCATGTAGCCGATGTAGCGGCCGACGACCGCCTGCGGACCCGCAGCGACGAGCCCGAGCGTGGTCAGCCAGTCGAACAGCGCCGAGGTCAGCGCGCGCACGCCCTCCGCGTCGCCATGCACCACAACCGAAAACGCGCGACCCGCCAGGTGCTTCGGGTAGTCCCAGCCATCGAGCTCGACCTTCTTCGCCTGCTTCGGATCTTTGCCGCCGGTGAGCGTCGGATCGGCGTTGCCACCGTCGGCGCAGACGAGTCGATCGATCATCAGCTTGAGCACGCTCGGCGCCTGGTACCAGTGCACCGGCGTCACGATCATCACGCCGTGCGCTGCGGTCCAGCGCTCGTAGATCTCGTTCATCCAGTCGTGCACCTGACCGAGCGAGTGGTTCGGGTAGCACGAGCATGGCCAGTGGCACAGCGGCATCGCGGTCGACACGCAGCCCTTGCACGGATGGATCGAGCGCCCGTACTCCGCCGTGATGCGACCGAGGTCGAGCTCGTCGATCTCCACGTTGCCGGCGGCCGCGATCGTGGTCTTCGCGAGCTCGAGCATGCGCCAGCTCTTCGACATCTCGCCGGGGCAGGTCTGGTCGCTGCGCGGCGATCCGCTGATGAGCAGGATGCGCGTCGGCAGGGTCTCGTCGCGCCACTTCGCGGCCGCAGCGGCGATGCGCGCACTCGCCTCGATCCACTCGACGGAGAGCTCGTAGTCGGGGTCGTGGTAGCCGGCGCCGGCCTTGCGCGTATTCGGGGACTTGCGGCCCTCCTCGTACGCGTCACGCGCGATGCGGGTGACGAGATCGATCTCGGGATCGATCGTGCGAAACGCAGGATCGACGAAGCGCTCGCGGACGCGCGCGCGGAACTGATCCTCGGTCAGATGGACGCTCGGCAGGCCCTTGCGGGGTTCGATGTCGGCCATGCGGAATCCTCTGCGGCCATGATGCGATCGGGATCGCAACATGCCAGTAGGGGGTGAGGCGGAATCGTCCACGCGCGTGATCGTTCGGGCTCCGGAGTGCACTGACGGAGGCAGGAGCCATCCGCGCATGATCTTCGTCGGTTGCACAGTGTGTCGTGGGCCGATGCTCGCGCGTGATCGCATCTGTCCGCGCAGCGACGACACCAGCAGCGAGACCGCGGGCGACACGGACACGTCGTCCGGGTCGAGCGACGACGACAGCAGCTCGACCACTTAGCGTGCTACCGTCCGCGGCGATGGACCTCGCGCTGCGTTGCCGCTGTGGTGACGTGCAACGCCGCCGACTCGCGTATCAGGTGATCTCGGTGCGCCGCGACGCGCCGCCGAGCAATCGCGTGAACACGGCGATGCCCGCGATCGCGAGCGCGAACACACCCGCCATCCATCGCGCAAAGCTCGTGTGCGCGCGCCCGCAGACCGTGTACCACTGCGCTCCATCGGCCGGCAGCTCGTTCACGCACGCGAACGTGTAGTCCTCGTCGAAGTCCTGCGCACACAAGAACTCGTAGCGCGTGAAGCCGGCGATGTCCTTCGCAAGGACATGGCACTGCCCGTACGTCTGATGCATGCTCGCCGACACGTGCGTCGCGGGGTCGAACACCGCGAGCACGACGACCAGCGTCGCGAAGTAGCCGCACGCCGCACGATGCAGCAGCGCATCGGTGGGATTCACCGCACCCGATCCGCGTCGTGACCATCCGCGCGCCGCGACGCCGAGATAGATCGCGACGACGACGACCAACCCGATCGGCCCCGGCACGCCGCCGTCGATCTGCTGTAGCGCCGTGAGCTGCACGACCATCACGATCGTCGACAGCCCCGCGGCCATCGCGATCCCCCGCGCCATCGACCGCACCGACACCTGGGGGTCACGAATGATCACCCGCGCGAGCAGCCACGAGAAGGTCGCGACGAACGTGATGACCCACATCGTGCTGCCGATCGGCGCGCCGAGCAGCCGGTTCTCGATCGGCCGATCGCTGTCGTGCCACGTCCACCACAGGAACTTCGCGCCGACGATGTCGTACGGCCCATAGAACATCGCCGCGACGACACCGGTGAGCAGCGCGGCGGACAGCGGCCGCAGCCCGAGCCGCCACACCGCGACGGTGGGGTAGTACATGAAGCAGACGTAGACGCATGGGATGTACAGCGGCAGCCGGGGCGTCAGCATGATCGTCCCCTGCGCCTGCCAAAAGTTGTCGACCAGCGGCAACGCCATGAAGATCAGATCGTTCGCCGTGCCGGCGACGAGCGCCGCGACCCACACCATCATGTACTTGCGCCCGCCTGCGCGCGCATGCACGAGCGCGATCACGGCCAGCAGGATGAACATGTACTCGCCGATCACGAACGACGGCTGCACGGCCCACTTGTCGAGGGGGCTCGTGAAGACGTGCCACGGCAGGTGCGGCGCGAGATCCCAGGGCATGTCAGTACGAGACGAACTCGTCCTTCGGCGGCTGCGCGGCGTCGGCCGGCGCACCCTTGCCGCCGAACACATCCGCACCATAGCGCCGACCCAAGCGGCGCAGCGTGCCGAACCACCGATCCCAGATCATCAGGTGCTGGCCGAAGTTGCAGTGGAAGTGCACGTGGTGATCGTCGTGGTACGTCGACGGGCCCTGCCACGGGATGCTCGACACCAGCTTCACGCCCGAGTGGTCGATCACGTTGAACGCGAGCGTCCACACCAGCACGATGATGATCGATGCGTAGTGGAACGGGATGATGAACAGCGGCAAGAACGTCGCCGCCTGGAAGATCAGGAACTCGACGGGGTGCATCGCGGTGACCACGAACGGTGTCGTCGCGACGTAGCGGTGGTGCCAGCGATGGAAGTGCCGGAACAGCACCTTCATGTGCAGCATGCGGTGCGACCAGTACGCGAGCACGTCGACGAGGATGAACAGCAGCACCGTGCTGCCGAGCGTGTACGCCCAGCCGTAGTCGGCGACCTCGAAGTAGATCGGCGTCGGCATGCCGTGCTGCAGCGCGTAGATCAGCGAGCCCGAGATGAGCCCACCGACCGCGAGGTTCATCGAGCTGAGCAGCATCGCCTGGCGCTGTTGGTCGGGGCGCAAAAAGCGATTCGGCTGGCACTTCCACGTGTGCGGCTCGTGGCGCCGGCGCACGTAGTAGCGGATGTGGTAGTAGCCGCCGATCGTCCATAGGATCACCAGGCCACCGGCCATCGAGCCCGACACGATCATCGCCCACTGCGCCCAGTCGAAAGCGTGGTCCATGATCGAACCTGGCCTCAGACCGATCGCTCGAGGGGAAAAAGCTTCTGCATTCGCATCGCGAGGCGCACCGGACCGTGCAGGCGGCCGCGGCCCGTCGAGAACGCGAACGCGCCGTTGAGGTCGCCGTTGATCATGCTGAGGTAGTCCTCGGCCGACATCTCGATCGTGAGCGTGGGTCGCTCGTGCGCGCCTGCACAAATGCGGATGCGACCGCCCTTCACCTCGGCGAAGTGCTCGACCTTCTGCGCGCCGGTGAGATTCCACTGGAAGACCGCGTCGAGCTCACCTGCCGCATGGGCATCGAAGCGCTGCGCGAGCGTGCCGAAGTACGCATCGACCGACGCGAAGCGCTGCGCGTTCGCGGGCGCGCGCGTCTCTTCGCGTTTTCGATTCGTTGCGGGACCGGTCGAAGACGGCGGTGGTGGATCGGGCACGACCATGCGTGCCGCCGCGAGCCCCCGCAGTCGCTCGAGCGCGCGCGCGAGCAGTCGCCGCGGGTGCAGTCGCGCAATCGGATCGATCGACCGCTGTTGCTCATGCGCCGGCGCGTCTTCGATCGGCTTCGCGCTGCCACCGTAGAACTGTCGCGCCCACTTGCGATAGCTACCGATCGGCCCATCACCACCGGCGAGCAGCGGCCGCTCGAGATAGGCCTTCGTCTCCCAGATCGGGAAGTCACGCGGGAAGTCGGCCGTGAACGCAGCCCAGAAGATCTCGTCGATCTCGTGGGTGTAGCCTGGGTCGGGCATCTGCTTGATGTTGTTGATGCCGAAGATCGCGACGCGCTCACCGTCGATGGGAGTGGGATGGATGCGCTGCCGCGTGTGCAGCCCGGCCGTCAGCACGTGCGTGCGTGAGATGACCTGCCCGAGGCCGTGCAGCGTGACGTCGAGCTCGACGTCGTTGACCTCGTCGGGCATGCCGATCGCCTCGCCGCTCGCGACCATGTCGAGCAGCACGCGCATCGTGTGACCGGTCTGCTCGACCGAGCGCACGTTGCACGACGTGACGTGGTGCACCGGCCCGAGGTGCGCGCTATCGACGGTGTTCTCCGCGATCTCCTGCGGATGCGATTTCAGCTCCCAGCGGATCCCGCGATTCGGTGTCCAGCCGTCGTGTTCGAGCGGCGGTGGTGTCCACGCGGGCTCGCTCTCGTCGGGCCCGTACCAGACCATGATCGTGCCGTCCTGCTCGATCATCGGCCAGCGCTTCACCCTCGCGTTGGGCGGGATCTTCGGCGCGTACGGTACGTCGACACACTTGCCGGTCGCGTCGTACATCCAGTGGTGGAAGGGACAGCGGATGCAATCGCCCTCGACGTGACCGACGCCGAGATGCGCACCGAGATGCGGGCACGTCTTGTCGAGCGCTGCGACGACGCCGGACGCACCGCGGAAGAGCACGATGTCCTGGCCGAGGTAGTGAACCGTCTTCACCTCGCCCGCAGCGACATCGGACGAGAACGCGATGACGTACCAGCCGTACGGAAACGAGGTGAACGGGAATCGCGATGCCACGACCGCGCCACGGTAGCCGAGTCGGTACTAGTCCGGTGGCGAAATGTCGCGTTGCGCGGATTCGGCGAGCTGGCGACGATAGCTCTTTGCAGCGCGCACCACTGCCTTGCTGGCGGCCCCGATGCCGATGCCGATACCGATGAGCGACGTCCACGGTGCCCAGTGCGTCACGTTGCGCTCGAGCCACAGGGCTCCGAGGGCGCACACCACGATCGCGACGACCATCTCGATGCCGACCGACGCCGCGTCGGTGTAGCGGAACCATACGGCGCGCTTGGGCGGTGCATTGGGCACGAACGCAGTCTAGCATGCGCCGATGGCACGGCTTCCCAGCTGGCTGCTCGCGCGACCGATCGCGCATCGCGGTCTGCACGACGACCAGCGGCCGGAGAACTCGCTCGCCGCCTGCGATGCAGCCGTCGCCGGCGACTATCCGATCGAGCTCGACGTCCGCCTCGGTAAGGGCGGCGAGATCGTCGTCTTCCACGACGACGATCTCGCGCGCATGACGGGCGCGCCCGGCAACGTCGACGACACCGCCTGGGCGACGCTGCGAAGCTTGCGCCTGGGCGGCACCGACGAGCCGATCCCTACGCTCGCGGACGTGCTCGCGCGCGTGCGTGGTCGCGTGCCGCTGGTCATCGACATGAAGGCGGGGCGCACGACCGGCAAGCTCGAGCTCGCGGTCCACGATGCGCTCACCGACTATCGCGGCGACGTCGCGCTGCAATCGTTCCATCCGATCGGGCTCGCGAAGGTGCGCCGACTGTCGCGCACGCGCGTGCTCGGATTGCTCGCGTCGGATTTCGTCGAAGAGGATCTCGCGCGCCCGCTGAAGTTCATCCTGCGTCGGCTCTTTCTCGCGCCGCTGTCGCTGCCGGACTACGTCGGCTACGACCTGCGCTGCCTGCCATTTTGGGCGACGACGGCGGCGCGCAAGCTGGGTGTCGGCCTGCTTGCGTGGACGGTGCGTACCGAAGACGATCTGCTGCGCGCGCGCTCGCTCGCGGACAACGTGATCTTCGAGAACATTCGGCCGTAGTTACTCTTCGAAGGTCTCACTGGTTGGTCGCTCGGGGAAGTCCTGGATGTTGTCGCCGACGAACAGCACGACGTCGGCGGCCGCATGCTCGGCCGACGCGGTGCCGCCCTCGATCGCGCCAAAGCGCGGGTTCTTGTCGCGGCGTCGGTCGAAATCGCCCACTGATCCGACAGCGATCCGGCGGCGTGCAGTGCCTCGATGCGCGCGGTCGCGAGCGCGAATGCCTGTAGCGACGCGGCGCGGTACTCGGCCGACAGAAGGGCCCAACGGATGTCGAGACCGATCGGCGCGACCGGACCGGTCGTGCAGTTGCCCGTGCAGGTCAGTGAGAGGCGATACGCCTTGTTCGCGATCTCCGGTGAGTCGGCCGCAATGGCGACCTCGACGAGGTAAAAGCCGTCCTGCTCGATCTCGAGGTCGCGGATCCGCGACAGCGGCCCGTGACCGGAGTCGTCGTCGCTCGCGACCACGCTCGCGTAACCGAACGGCGTGCGCGGCCCGTGCACCGTCAGCGTCGTGTCGAGGCCCTTCGCCGAGCCGGCCTGCGTCAGCTCGACAGCGATCGTCGAGCCCGCGGTCGCGAACACGATGTGGCCGAGTCGCGCGCTCTTGCTCGCGATCTTCCCGTTGGTCGGCGTACCCGCGGTGAGCATGCCGAGGATCTCGACACCCAGCGGGCTCGTACTTCGTCGACGTCGTCGAGCGCGAACAGCAGCGTGCGCGCGAGCGCGAACGCCGTCGGGGCGTGGCGATGCGCGAGCACCCCGAGCAGTGCGACCTCCGGATGACGGCGCGCACGCTCGACCTCGGTGACGCCGAGGACGCGCGACGGCCCGATCACGACGGGACACACACGTGACCCACAGGCATCGATCTCGATCGGCGCGGCGCACCACCGCGCGGTCGCCTCGTCGAGCGTGAGCACGACGATCTCGACGGGACACCTGAGCCGCGCGCGGAGCACCGCTTGATAGGCCGGCCACGTCCAACGCTTGCGCGCTTCGGGGCGCAGCTGCACCTCGACGACCGCGGCGCGTGTCGCCGACGAAGACCCCGGCGCGCGCAGTCGGCCGGTGCCCGATCGCCGCGGGACGCGACGTCGTGGACTGCCACACTCGACCGCGCGCCCGCGAGAAACCCCTGCCACACCCCCTTCGCTGCTGGCACGGCCCTCGCAATCTACGGCGGCATGATGCGACTTCGCACCGTCCTCATCGTCTCTCTCGGATCGCTGTTCGCCACCGGGTGCTTCTCCGAGTCGGGGCAGTGCCAAGGCGGGGACTGCAGCGCCAGCTCCGGCGAAGGATCGCCCGACGACGCGACCGATCCTTCCGACTCGACGGGCGCGGACGATGACGGCCCCCAGATCGCGCGCGGGATCCCGTGCGACGTGCAAGACGTGATCGATCGCCACTGCACGAGCTGCCACGACGACATGCCGATCTACGGCGCGCCGATGAGCCTGTTCGACATCGACGCGTGGCGCGTGCCGACGCCGACCGATCCATCGCACGCGGTCGCCGAGATGGCGGCGATGCGCATCGTCGACGACGACCGACCGATGCCCGCAACGGGCCAGATCCCCGCGGAGGATCTCGCGATCTTGCAGGCGTGGATCGAGGCCGGCACGCCGCAGGACGAGACGGTGTGCGACGGCGGCTCCGACGATCCCGATCCCGATCCCGATCCCATCGGGCCCGATGCGCTGCCGTGCGAGCCGACCGTCGAGTTCATCGCGCACGACGGTGGCGAGCCGTTCCACGTGCCGGCCCAGGGTGCAGACAACCTGTATCAGTGCTTCACGTTCGCATCACCTGTCGCCGAGACGACGCAGGCGATCGCGTGGGCACCGATCACCGACGACGAACGCGTGCTCCACCACTGGATCCTCTTTCGCACCTCCACGCCGCAAGTCGACGGCGGATCGGGCCCATGCAACATGCCGCAGGACGCGGTGTTCGTCGCGGGCTGGGCACCCGGCGGCGGCAACTTCGAGCTGCCGCCCGACGTCGGCCTCGAGCTCGGTGGGCCCGACACGTCGTTCATCTTGCAGGTCCACTATCACAACGTCGCGCAGCACAGCGACGCGTTCGATCGCAGCGGCGTCGCGATGTGCGTGATCGAGGAGCCGCGCGAGCATACGGCGGGCATCGTCACGCTCGGCACGATCGGGATCGACATCCCCGCCGACGTCGAGAGCCACGCCGAGCAGGGTGTCTGCCCGAGCTGGATCACGGGCTACCTGCCGCAGCCGTTGCACGTGATCGCGAGCTTTCCGCACATGCACGAGCTCGGCCGCGCGATGACGACGACGATCTTGCGCGGCGGCGAGAGCGGACCCGAGGAAGTCCTCATCGACGTGCCCAACTTCAACTTCGAGAGCCAAACGTACTATTCGCACGAGCCCGAGGTGCTGATCCAGCCGGGTGACGCGCTGCGCACGACGTGTACGTACAACAACGAAGGCGGCGACACGGTGCACTTCGGCGAGGCGACGGAGGACGAGATGTGCTTCAACTTCGTGATGCTCTACCCGATCGAGGATGTCGGCGAATCGCGCCAGTGCGGGCTGATCTAGCCGGTGCTTCCGCGACCCGCGTTTGTCGGCTACAACCAGCCGACATGACGCAGCCGCGGCGGATCGGAGTCTTCGGTTGGGGCGTCGTCGCGCCCGGATCGCGGAACGTCGATGCGTTCGCGGTCAACATGGCGCGCCCCGACGAGTGGCTGTCGGCGTTCGACGGCTTCGGGCCGAGCAACTTCCTCGTCGGCGTGCCGGCGTTCGACTTCACGGAGTACAAGCCATGGATCGATGCTCGGTTCCCGCCGAGTCGCTTCGCGCAGCTCGACAAGAAGTTCGGCGATCCGACGAAGTTCGCGATCGGTGCGTTCGTGCAGGCGCTCGGACAGAACCCCGGCATGGAGGCCGAGCTGCACGAGCTCGCCACGCGCGCGCAGGTGATCGTCGGCGGCGGGCTCACCGACATCCCCACGTATGATCGAATCGGCCGCGAGCTCGATCGCGCGCAGCGGCAATGGAATCGGTTCTGGGCAGCGCCCGAGCGCAATGCGGCTCTGCGGGCGCACCTGGGTGGCGATGCGCTGCACGGCGCGCCTGCGGATCCGGCGACGGTCGCCGAGCTCGAGCAGGGCGATGCCGAAGATGTGTGGTGGGCGTGGTGGGCGGCGCGGTCCGACGGGCTGCGCACGTACCTCGACGCCCTCGCGAAGACCGAGGGTGTCGACGTCGAAGGCGACATCGCGAGCGGCAAGGCTGCGGTGATCAAGAACAAGCAGCGGGCGATCCGTGATCTGCGATCGAGCTGGGGCGCTCCCGAGGCGCCGTGGGATCAGGTCTCCGCGAACGCGCTGTGGAACATCGCGTCGACCCCGTCGTCGCAGATCTCGATGCTCGGCAAGATCAAGGGCATGTGCTTCTCGCCGTTCGCCGCGTGCTCGACGTTCGGCTTCGCGCTCAAGCTCGGCATGGAGGCGATCCGTCGCGGCGAGGCGAAGCTCGTCGTCGTCGGCGCGACGGATCCCGCACCGACTCCTGTGAGTGTCGGCGCGTTCTACAACGCGCGCGTGCTGTCGCACGACGGCGTGGTGAGCAAGCCGCTCACGGGCATGCGTGGCACCCATGTCGCCGGCGGCTCGACCGTGTGGATCATCGGCGATCTCGAGCACTACGTGCAGCGCGGGTGGACGCCGCTCGGGCTCGAGCCACTCGCGGTCGGCATCACGGCCGATGCCGATCACATCATCACGCCGTCGAAGGACGGTCCGATCGCGGCGATCGAGCAGGCGGTTGCGGCGGCGGGCATCGACGCGCACTCGATCGGCGAGTTCGACATGCACGCGACCGGCACGCCGGGTGATCACAACGAGATCGAGCTGCTGCGCGAGGTGCTGTCGCCATCGTGTCGGCTCTCGGCCCGCAAGGGCAGCTTCGGTCACGGCATGGGTGCGGGCGGTGGCTGGGAGCTGACGGCGCAGTACCTCGGTCACGCGGCGGGTCGACACTTCCCGACCACGCTCACGTGGGACGAGCTGCACCCGGAGATCCGCCGGCTGCACGACCGCTTCGTGCTGACCGAGTCGGGCGACGCCGCGGCACCCAGAGCATCCGAGGATGGTCCGGTCGGCAAGCTGTCGATGGGCATCGGTGGCGTGAACGCCTGCGTGATCTCGCGGCCTTATCGCCAGTGATGCGCGGGCGTGCGAGCCTCGGCGCGCATGCCCCGACTCGACACGCGATTGATCCACGCTGGTGAGCCCGACCCGCGCATCTGCGGCGCGGTGGTGATGCCGATCTTCCAGTCGTCGACATACGAGCTCGGCGACGACGCCGGCTACCACGACATCCGCTATCTGCGGCTGTCCAACTCGCCGAATCACATCGCGCTGCACGCGAAGCTCGCGTCGCTCGAAGAGGGCGAGGCCGCGATCACGACCGCGAGCGGGATGGCGGCGATCAGCACTGCGATACTCGCCGTGCTGCGCACGGGTGATCACCTGATCGCGCAGCGGTGCCTGTACGGCGGTACGCATGCGCTCGTCACCCACGATCTCGCGGAGCTCGGTATCGAGGTCACGTTCGTCGACGGCGACGCGCCGGACACGTGGGCCGCGGCGGTGCGACCGACCACGAAGCTGTTCTACTGCGAGGCGCTCACCAATCCGACGCTGGAGATCGCCGATCTCGATGCGATCGCGGCGTTTGCCCACGACCGTGGGATCGTGTCGATGATCGATGCGACGTTCACGTCGCCGGTGAACTTCCGGCCGCTGTCACGCGGGTTCGATCTGGTCGTGCACAGCGCGACGAAGTACCTGAACGGACACAGCGACATCGTCGCGGGCGCGGTGATCGGTCGGCGCACGCTCGTCGAGCAGGTGAAGCACAAGCTCGATCACCTCGGCGGAACGCTCGATCCCCACGCGTGCTTCTTGCTGCACCGCGGGCTCAAGACCCTCGGCGTGCGGGTGCGGCACCAGAACGCGACGTCGCTCGCGCTCGCGGAATTCCTCGAGGGCCGTGCCGCGGTTGCGCACGTGCATCATGCGGGGCTGCCGAGTCATCCGCGGCACGAGCGTGCGAAGGAGCTGTTCGACGGGTTCGGAGGCATGCTGTCGTTCGAGCTGCACGGTGGCGAAGCGGCTGCGCTCACCGTGGTGAAGGCGCTCGCGCTCGCGATCGATGCACCGAGCCTCGGCGGGCCGGAGACGCTCGTGACGCTGCCGGCGAGGACGTCGCACGTCGGGATCGAGCCCGAGATGCGAAGGTCGCTCGGCGTTGCGGATGGGCTCGTGCGGGTGTCGGTCGGGCTCGAGGACATCGCGGATCTGCGCGACGACTTCGCGCAGGCGCTCGCGAAGCTCGAATGAGATTGCGGACGCTCGACCGGCGGGGGCGAGATCACCGGCGATGCCTTCAGACCCGTCGGGCTACGTGGAATGCTCGTGGGGCGGCGAAGGCGAAGCCTTGACGAACGACGCGATCGGACGACTCCGCGATGCGCTGCCACAGCTCGTCGCCGCCCTGCGTGTCGCAATCTCGCGCGGCGCGCCGCCAGCACAATAGTGCTGCCGAGCACAGCGGCAACAGCCCTCACGTGACGAACGCGCCGAGCCCGTACGCGAGGCCGATGGTCGCGTCGCGCGACGGCGTGTGCGTGGGATCGGTGACGGTGGGGGGAGAACAGCACGAGACGCGCGCCGGACATCCACGGCGCCGCCCGACGGAGCTGCGGTAGGATGCGCCCGCGATGGACCGCCCCACGGACGACGATGCTCGCGCGCTTCTCGGACTGCCCATGGCCTATCTGCTGCCGGCGACGGAGGTGCTCGTCGTGGAAGCGCGGATCATCGTCGAGACGAACGTCGCGCTCGCGCGCGAGGTGAGCGTGGAGGGCACGGGCATCTCACCGAGCTTCTCACCAATTTGGGAACGCAAGGGCAGCCGCGCCGCGGTGCGAGCGGCGGCGCTGCCTGTCGAGTTCGCGAGCCGTTACTTCACCGGCGGTGGCTTCGTGGTGCTCGGCAAGCCAGGCGTTCGGACGCTGGTCGCGGAGCTGATGCCGTGGATGGCGGAGGATCCCGGCGGAGCCGCGGGCGCGCTGGAGGACACGCTCGAGGTGTGGACGTCCGAGGATGCAGCACTGCGTCCGCTCGAGTCGCCCTACGGCGGGCACTACAAGCTGCTCTCGCTGATGCTGGCCGACATTGCGCGCAAGGCCGACGCCGGGCTCGACACCCTCGACTGGATCGCGTCGCTAGGGCTGCCAGTGGAAGAGTTCCGCGACGACGATGATCCGCCGGCATCGCAGATCCATGCGCGCATGGAGGCGCGCATGGACGCGATGTGGGCTCAGGAGGACGCCTGGCTCGAGTCGGCGCCGCGCTGATCGGTCGGCCGCGTCACTTCAGCGCGCTCTAGATGGCGCGCGCCCCGAGTGCTGTGCGGCGTGTCGCGGACCACCGCCGTCGCGTCCGCCAGGCGTCTCGCCCGCGGTCTCCGTCTGGCCGCGCTCGGCAACGAGCAAGGCGAGCTTCGAGCGGACCGCAGGCGAGGCGTCGATCTCTCGCTCCAGGATTTCCATCAGTGTCGTCAGTCGCATCGCTCATGGGCGTATCGCGAGCGCATCGTTGGATCCATCGTCGCGGTTCGCACGGATCCGCCAAGATCGGCAGCGTTTCGCCGATCTGACGCGGCGACGAAAGATCGATGGCGCGAGCGATCTCGGATCAGATCTCGGATCGGCCGGCACCTTCGCGATGATCCTCGGTGCTGCGGTCGCGAGCGTCCCCGCGTTCATCCTGAGCTTCGTCGGCTCGCTCGCATCGGTAGGGCCGACGGCGAGACCCTGACCGAGCGATTCCAGAGCCGACCAGGGCGACTCGAGGCCGAGCCCAGATCACCCGTGTTACGCTCCTCGCCGAGGTCCACGATGGAGTGCCAAGACTGCGGCGAAGAGTCGGATGAGCTCGTGAAGGTCACCGTCGATCGGAAGGCGCGGAAGATCTGTCCGGACTGCCACGAGATCTTCCTGGAGAAGCAGGAGATTGCGGCCGAGGCCGGATCGGCGATGCGCGGGATGATGGAGTACAAGGGCTGATCTTCGAGCTCACCCGACCTGTGGAGGCGGTGGTGGCGGCGTCTCGTGACAAACGCTGATCTCCAGAATCATGTACAGCAGGATCAGCTCCTGCGGGTTCAGCCCGTTGTGCGCGACGCTCGAGTTCTCGAACGTGCTGTACATCATTCGGCCGCAGCCCCATTGCCCGCTGATCGCCATCGGTCGCACGCTGCTCGAGTCGCTGCAGCTCGTGCACGGGCCTTCGACCCACGTGTGGTGGCCGACGTCGACATCGTTGCCGTCGTCGTCCTGCACGATCACCGGGTTGATCGCGTCGATGCCCGAGTAGTTCAGCAACAGCTCGACCGTCGGTAATCCGTTGAGCGTCGGGTTGCCGTCACCGATGTCCTTCAACGCGGGCGGCAGCGCGGAGAGCCACGCGAGCAGGTCCTCGTCGAGCACCGTGCCGTTCACGTCGTACGCCGGCTGGATGTCGGGCATCGCGGCCGCGTGGAACTCCTGATAGTCGGAAAACGGCGCCTCGAGATACTCGTTGCTGTGATCCGTCGCGTACCACTTGCCGCCCGCGGCAACGTAGTCGCGGATGTTCTGCGCGCGCAGTGGCGGCACGGTCGGCGCGCCGAGCCAGAACTTCGTCGCCGCGCACGGCACGAAGATGATGTGGTAGCCGGTCATCTCGATGAAGTCGTCCATGAACGCGCCCTGATCGGCATCCGAGATCAGGTTGAACTGCTGCGTGCCCTGCACGAGCTCGCCGTTCGCCGACACCTCGCCGAGGCCGAACTTCGCGAGCACGTTGTAGACCGCGTCGGGATCCGTCTGATAGACGGCGATCCGCGGGATCCACATGCCCGCACCGGGATCCCACCGCCCGGGTAGATTCGACAGGTTGTTGTCGACGAGGTTGTCGCCCTCTTGCACGGCGAAGTCGACGACGCGCAAGAACTCGCCCTTTTGCACGACGAGCTGTTGCCCCGCGCCCGCCGCTGCCGGCAGCGAGAACGTGCCGTCCGGCTCGGTGAGCACGAACGGCTGATCGCAGTCGAGCTGCACGCACTCCGAGCAGTAGACCTCTTCGGGCACCGGATCGACCGGACGATCGGTCACGTAGACGAGCGCACCGCTGATCGGGATCTGCATGTTCGGTGCGAAGACCCTGCCCGTGAGCGTCGCGTTCGTCGGCTTCGGCGTGCAGTTGCCAGCTTCGTCGTTCTCGGGCTCGGTCGCGGCATCACCGTTGCCGATGTCGAGCTTCTCGCCGGTCGTGCCCTCGGCGACGGTCGTCGGCGTCGTCGCCGACAGGCCGGTGAGGGTGGTCATCGACACGTTGGTTTCCTCCTCGCGCCCGGGCGACGCACAGGCACCCACGCACGCGAGCGAAACCAAGCCGAATCGAGACCATCGCATCGTTCCATCACGGTACCGCAACGGCGCGGGCCCGGGAACGAGGGGACCTGCGCTTGCCGAGAGTGACGTCGCGCCGGGCCGTCTACGGCACGCAGCAGACCGACACGACTAGCTGCGTGCGCGTCAGCTCCATGGCCGGCATGCACGTGAGCTGCGTCGGCGATGCGCGCACCGCCGAGAACTGTCCGCCGGGGCACTCGAGCGGGCCGACGGTCTGCGCAGCAATGCCCGAGCAATCGGTGGTGTCGTGGAGCTCGAGCTGCAGCGTCGAGCAGTACTCCGGCGTCATGCAGTTGTCGCACTCGCCTTCGCACAGGATCTGCTGCGAACCGATCGGTCCGTTTTCGAAGCCTGCCGGACACGCGCTCGCGGTGCCCTGCGCGTAGATGCAGACGCGGTTGATGTCCGGCGCCTCGGAGCAGCCGTCGTCGGGGATCTCGCAGCCCCACAGCGACGGCGTGAGCGCCGGGATGCCCGGCACGGGTGCCGAGACGCAGCTGCCGAGCGGAATCGACGTCGCCTGGAACTGCGACAGTGGCTCGTCGGCGAGCTGCTGACACTCGCCGTCGTAGGTGCCGATCTGCGTCGTGCCGTCGCAGTCGCCGAACATCGAGACCGCGCAGAGCTCATCCGGCGTTGCATCGCAGCCGCACGCACAGACCGTGGTGTCCGCGTTCACGAGCGACAGTCGTGCCGCCGGTCCGAGGCCTCCGCCGCAATCGGGCGCCTCGCTGACGTTGCCTTCGAAGCCGTACGTGATGACGGGACCGAGCCAGCCATCGGGCACTTCCGGCGCTTCGACGATCTCGCCGGCGCACGGCGTGTCGCTGTCGCTGTCG
>Ga0163144_10010944_pt1 | contig 19262 bp, 16 predicted proteins | sample OliLak19BULKMAT1_FD_123175 | JGI IMG/M metagenome (GOLD analysis project Ga0163144, IMG submission 123175) | Freshwater microbial mat bacterial communities from Lake Vanda, McMurdo Dry Valleys, Antarctica - Oligotrophic Lake LV.19.BULKMAT1 | ecosystem: Environmental > Aquatic > Freshwater >... | reverse complement strand
AAAGAAAAACGATTACTGCTGGGTGATCGATCCGCTCGATGGGACCACCAATTTTGCCCATGGCATTCCCTATTGGTGCATTTCGGTGGCATTGACCCATAAAAATGTTCCTATCGTAGGTGCGATTTATGCGCCTCTCCAGGATGACTACTTTTTTGCTCAGCAGGGCAAGGGAGCTTGGTGCAATGGGGTGGCGATCAAGGTTACCCGTCCGGAACAGTTCGGATTCGCGATGATTGCCATTGGCGTTCCCTATGCCAATGAAGAGCGGCCCTATATTGTCCATCTGGGCGAAAGGGTTGCCAAGGAGGCATACAGTATTCGGCACCTGGGGGCGATTGCTCTGGACCTTGCCAACATCTCATGCGGGCGCCTCGATGGGGTAGTTCTGACTGGACTTGCCTGGTGGGACGTGGCGGCCGGGATCGTGCTGATCCAGGAGGCCGGGGGCACAATAACCGATTTTCAGGGTAAAAAGATGACCCCGCGCTATAAAACGGGTGTCGCTGGGGGTGAATTAGTGTATAATACCTTGAAAAGCCTTATAAATAACAAAAGTTAACATTGAAAAATCTATTGTTTTTGATACCATAAGACATATGAAATTAGGCCTTTAGAAAAAAGGCTCTCGATAAGGACTATTCATCATGGCAAGAATTTGTGCAATATGCGATAAGAGACCGACCGTTGCAAACTTGGTAAGTAATGCCAATAACCGCGTCAAACGCTGGGTCTACCCAAACGTTCATACCATGCGCTATACCATCACTGGTAACCCAAAGCGTAACGTATACCGCGACAAAGTGTGCACTAAGTGTGTGAAAGCTGGAAAAGTACAAAAAGTTATCTAAGTATTTGGTGAACAAATGGCGAATATTAAATCAGCAAAAAAACGTGCTAAACAGACGATCAAGCGTACAGCAATAAACACTGCTCGCAAATCGGCTCTCAAGACCGTAACTAAGAAAATGATCGCAGCTGTTGAATCAGGCGACATTACACAAGCTAAAGAATTATTGCGAGAAGTAAATGCGCAACTCGCTCGAGCAAAAGGTAAAGGCATTTTACATGCAAATACCGCTGCCCGCAAAATGAGCAGACTCTCTAAACGAGTCGCCATTGCAGCAAAAGGCGCACAGAAATAAGCTACTTTTAGGTAATTATTTTCTGAAAATATCCGCCGTCGCTTTTTAAGCCATGGCGTGACAAGTTATCAAAGAGTCTGTGGATCTAAAAGTCCATGGGCTCTTTTTTTATGTTTTCTTTTTCCCAATGCTCGGTATGATGATAAAAACGTTGTTACAATGAAAAGAATATGAAGAAAAAGCAGTTGCCTGTAGACTTAAGTACATTTTCTCGCATCATAAAGGAAGGGTACCTCTATGCCGATAAGACAGAACAGATCGCTCGTCTTTTTGCTACGGGCAAGCGGTACTTCTTTTTGTCTCGGCCACGTCGCTTTGGAAAATCGCTTCTCCTTTCAACACTTAAATCACTTTTAAAGGTGAAAATGAACTTTTTGCTGATCTTTGGATAGGAAAACAAAAAGATTTTAAATGGCAAGAACACCCGATTATTCATTTAGATTTTTCTTCAGCTTTATATCGAACTCCTGAGGAGCTTGAAGAAAATATAGATTATATGCTCAAACAATGCGCCAAGCAGTATGGCGTAGATGTTTCAGAAGCGATTAACTCTAAAACACGACTGCTCATGCTCGTCCAGCAGCTTGCTAAAAATCAATACCGTTGTCATTCTCATCGATGAATACGACAAGCCAATTCTTGATTATCTTCACGACCCTGAAAAAGCCAATGCTCAAAGAGAAGTGCTCAAAAATTTTTACGACTCATTCAAGGCGTTAGATGAGTATTTGCGGTGTATTTTTATTACCGGGGTGAGTAAGTTTTCAAAAGCGTCAATATTCTCAGGACTTAACAATTTAACCGAGCTTTCATACGTGTCTGAGGGGGCAGATATAGTTGGTTACACTCAGAGCGAACTTGAAGCATTTTTTAGTGAGTACATAAAAGATTTGGCTCACATGCAAAAAGAGTCAGTTAATGCACTCAAGCAAAAAATTAAGCAATGGTACAATGGTTACGAGTTCTCGCCCGAAGCTATAAAAATATATAATCCATATTCTATAGCCTACCTTTTCAGCCAAGGGAAATTTAAAAATTATTGGTTTGAGTCTGGAACTCCTACGTTCTTAATTGAGCATCTTAAAAAGAAACCATGGACACTGCGAGATATCGAAAATCAAGCTTTTAATATTGCTCTTTTAGGTACATTTCAAATTGATGATATGCCATTAGAAACGCTTTTTTCCCAAAGTGGTTACCTGACTATCAAGGAATATGATGAACGCTATGATGTCTATCGGCTCACCTATCCGAATGATGAGATTCGGCAGAGTATTAAGATTCTCGAGTTGGGCGTCCTGGCGGAACTAATGCTTCAATAGTTTTTAACGATCTCTACCATCTTCGCCATGCACTTGAAAACAACAATCTGGATTCTTTTGCAAAAATATTACGTTCGCTCCTTGCATCTATCCCTTCTTCTCTGCACATCGAACGCGAGGCATATTACCATTCTCTGATTCAACTCTTGTGTACTTCGATGGGGCTGGATACCAGTTGCGAGGTGGCTACAAGCAAGGGGCGTATTGATTTGGTTCTATCGGTTGAACGGTACATCTACGTGATTGAATTCAAATACGATCAGTCGGCTCAAAAGGCTCTCGAGCAAATTTTTGCCCGAAAATATTATGAAAAGTATCTCACTTCTGGAAAAGAAGTCGTCTTGGTTGGCGTGGGACTCAATTACAAAGATAAAGAACTTGAAATTGAGTGGGTGAAAGGAAGCGGCTAATCCACATTTCATTTATATTGAATCAAAGATAGTCCCATACTAAGCGTCTATTTTCTTGAACAAGTCCTCACTTGTCACTACTGAGGAAACGAGATCCTGTGAGTCCATTGTTGGTTTCAAATCATTCGAGCAAACGAATGCAAGGGAAAGATGCTTGTCGGTTTCCGTTCGTTCTTTGAAGGCGTTCATTTTTCTGGTAAGTTGCTCGGCATAACTTTTATCTATGGCAAAAGACTGATGGGTGTATTTTATCTCACAAACGGTAATGGCGCCGTCATCACGATTAAAAAACAGATCGATCTGAGCGCTGCTGTTTTTGGAACCCTTCGTGGGCGCATAGCGCCATGCATAGGCAATTGATCGCCGGCGCAATTTTTGAAAATCAGAGATATTTCGCCAGAATGAAAGGACTTTGATCTGGCGGCATCTTTGTTTACGCATTTTCCGGTGCATTCACCACATCCATATACTTTTTATATTGAATCAAGAAATCTTTTGCGATTGCTGTCGCAACAGATGAGCTGCCAGCGTGTTCGACCATGATGGCGAATGCCAATGGTTCATACTGTTTGTATTGGAAGTAGCCCACGAACCATGCATGTTCCAAATATTCCCCACCCCGTTCGCGGTATTCAAACGAGCTTGTTTGCGCGGTACTGGTCTTTGCATAGATGGTGATATCCTTCACGCGGCTCACGCTTAAACCGGTTCCCATGGTGATCACTTTGTTCATTGATCGTTGCACTAGATCAAGGGTGCTCGCTTTCATGTTGAGTGGTTCGGTAACGATTGGCTCGCTCATGAGAATGCGCGGCTTTGCCAAGTACCCCGTGAAAATACTGCCAATCATACGTACAATTTGGATGGGGGTAGCGAGCAAATAACTTTGCCCAATGGCGGCGGAAAGTGTTTCGCCGGGCCACCACGGTTCGCCCTTGGTTGCCTTCTTCCATTCGCGTGATGGCACGAGGCCAGTCTTTTCGGGGAACAATATGTTTGTTTTTTCACCCAGTCCGAATTTATGGGCGTAATGAGAAAGTACATTGATATCGATATGTTTGCCAATCTCAAAGAAGAATGGGTTACATGATTTTCCTATTGCTTGCAATGTGGAGAGCCGCCCGTGGCCTTGTCGTTTACTGCAATAGTATTTGCGCCCGCAAAATTCGGAATATCCGCAACAATACCATGAAGATTCCTCTTGCACCAGATTGTTCTCCAGCGCAGCGCATGCGGTGACGAGTTTGAAGATCGATCCGGGTGGATAGCTCGCATTGAAGGCACGATTCAAGAACGGTTGTTTTACTTGGAGTTGCTGCCATTCGAGGGGCGACATGGGCGAAAGGAACATGGCTGGATCAAAATTGGGCCGTGAAACAACGGCAATGATGTCTCCTTGTTTTGGATCCATGATGATAAAGGCTCCGCTATATTGCGATGGGAACACATTCTCGCAAATTTCTTGCACACTGCTATTGATAGTAGTTTGTATTGTATCGCCCACGAGCGCCTTTTGGAGTTCGACTGAGCCCAAGCTGCGCCCGACCGAGTTGATCGTCCTCAGGAGTGATCCTTGCCGTCCCTTGAGCGTATCTTGGAGTAGCTTTTCCAATCCCATGCGCCCCTGGAATTCTAAATCCATTTGTTGCCCGAGGTACCCAACGATGTGGCACGCATGGGCGCGTTGCGGGTAGTGGCGCTTGAAATGCGTTTCGATCGTTACATTTTGATCGTTCGGAAATAGTTCTTCGATTTGGCTGAGTTGTTCGAACGTGATGTCCGATGCTAAGCAGATCTCTTTGCGCAGATGCTCGCTGCGCCGAATGGTTTGAAACAGCGTTTCATTGGCATGAATTTCGGTTCCGAGAATTGTTTCCACATGTTCAAGCGCTTTGAGTTGCCGATCCGAGAGTGCTCGATTGCCCGTACCGCGCCAAAAGACGTTTGCAATGGGGCGGTTGGTCGCCAGGGGTTTGCCAAACCGATCAAGAATGTTGCCGCGCGGGGATTCGACGGTGCTGATGCGAGTAAAATTGTTCTTGCTTCTGCGCTCAAAGTAGCTGCCCGAATTGATCTGCAGGTAGACCAAGCGTGCAAGGATGGTGGTTGCCACGATGGTCATCGCCAGGATGATTGCATTAATCTTTTTTGATTGCGTGATGATCGGGTAGTGCATGATGATTACTTTTTCTCTTTCATCATCTGGTTGAATGGGTGAATTGTGTCACACATCTCGGTGAGCTTTTCGAGAGATACGTGCGTATATTTCTCGGTGCTGGCGAGCGTTGCGTGCCCGAGCAGCTCTTGTACTACGCGCAGATCGGTTCCCTGATTGAGTAGATGCGTTGCGAATGAGTGGCGTATTTTGTGGGGGCTAATTGCACGATCAATGTTCAGAAATTGCCGGAACATTTCGATAATGCGTTGCACCGAGCGGGTAGTAATCGGTTGGTACCGATAATTCAGGAAAAGCTGTTCATCGGGTGATTTGGCAACAGCACGCTCCGTTTTGAGGTAGAGTTGTAGCTTTTCTTGTGCCTTTGACCCGAATAATACCATGCGCTCTTTGCGCCCTTTGCCCATGATACGAATGACTTTGTTTTCCATATCGATGTCGCGCAATTTAATGTTTACGAGTTCAGAGCATCGCATGCCGGTTGCATAGAGTAGCTCGAGAATAGTTTTATCACGTACCGGGTGGCGCGTGGGCAGCTGTTCGAGTTGCACGTTATCAAGCAGATGAAACATCTCATCAACGCTCAAATAAATTGGCAATTTTTTATCGAGGCGCGGTCGCTTGAGATTCAGTTGCAGATCGATGCCGCTCGTTTTTAGAAATTGACTGAACGATTTAAAGGCTGAGAATTTACGTGCAATGCTCGCCTTATCGATCTTTTTGTAATGGAGGCTAACGAGGTAACGTTCGATGGTTTGGCGCAATGAGAGGAGTTTTTTTTCTTGAGCCGGGAGGCTATCCCAGAAATCGATGAATTGACGCAAATCGCTTTCGTATGCACGCAGCGTGTTCGGTGAAAGGTTACGTTCCACTTCTAAATGGGTGAGAAAGTCTTCTTTTTTTTCTTTAAAATCATCTAGCTTCATACTCGATCTCCTACTGCATCAGGTTGTATTCCTTTTAGCCCAGCCTCCGGCCGGGCACCCGCGAATCTCGGTCCCGCTACTGCGCTTCGCTCGAGTTCGCACTCGACTTTTTATTTTATGGCTTAGACTTACCGTCTTCGCTAACATCGGAAATTTAATAATATTATTCTGATAAATTGTATTCTTTGCAGCGGCGATTCACCGATGAGCGGTTAACGCCCAAAAATGTAGCAATTTTATTTTGGCTCTTGAACTTGTGCCATAAGTTTATCATAGTTTTACGATCTTTTAAGGCATGTTTTCCAAGCCGTGCCGCTTCGACCAGTTCCGGATCGGAAACTTGGTAGGCAGGATCGAATTGCGTATCGTAGGAAATGTCGTTTTTCTTCGATTTCATCACCAGGAGTTGCTGTACCTTGGTCTTGAGTTCTTGCAAGCTGGTTGGCCGTTTGTTTACCAATTTTGTTTTGTCCTTGTCCGTGAGTTCAAGTAGGTTCTTCAGTGCATCGGTGGTAATCGCTTGTTCGCTAAAGCCTTGTGCAAGAGAGCGAACTTCTTCTTCGTTCAGGGTCAGCAGCGAAGGAAGCGAAAGGGTGGTCGGGTTTAGTTCGTTAAATAATGCTTTGCTGAATTTACCTTCTTGCACCAATCGCGCTAAATGTTCGTTGGTGGTGGCAATCACGCGCACGTTTACCGATATTTTCTGTTCGCTTTTGAATTTTCTAAAAAAACCATAGTGCAAAAACTCGGCCAGATATTCCTGCGATTCGATATCCAGAAAGTGTACATTCTGAATGCACAGGGTGCCCACATCATCCAACCTTTTAAGAAGTGGTGGTCTGTTAGCATTTTCATAGCCAAAAATAGGATTGATGCCAAAAAGGTTGATCGCGGTGTCGTAATTCTGCGATGGGCCGTTGAGCGTGATTATGTGGAGCGTTGTGCGCAAGCTGATGTGATGAAGTAACTCAACGGTAGGTTGCAAATCTTCTTCGGGCATATCCAAGAGAATAGCCTTTTTGGATAGTGCCGTCTTGAGCAAATCGATCTTGAATTTCAGAAGTGTTTGGCCCGATCCGGGAATGAGCTGATTGATCAATTGACCGGTTTTGGTGGTTTCAAGGTAAAGAAGGTAGTCCCATTCGGAGGGATCTTGCAGATTATCCACCTGTTTTTTCAAGATATCCGATATTTCCGGATACGAAACGGTGATGATCACATTGTTATACTCTAGACTCGGCACCGCCGATAAAATCAGCGTATTGCCTTGTGCATCTTTGGCGAATACTGTTTGGGGTGATTTGTATTGCTCCACTTGGGTTGCAATTGCCTTAAGGCTTTTGGATAGTGGATGGCCTTCTTGGGTGTTTGGATTAATTTTGATCAGCTCTTGCGCTTCTTGATTGGCGAGCGTGAATTTACGATTTTTATAGAAAACAATACCGATCGCCTTTTGCTTATTGGTGCGCATGAACGAGCGAATACTTTCGCGGTATTGATTTGATTCCTGGTGCTTGCGATAGAGCTCTTCGCGCAGGAGCTTTTCTTGGTGCACCAGCTCATCGAGGTTCCGATGTTGAATCAGATTGATGATGTTGGCCAAATAATTTGAAAAAATGAGCATCTCATCACGCTCTGCATCGCTATAAAATTCGCTGCGACTGCGAGCAAGCCGATCGATAATGATGTAGCCGATCAATTTATCTTTTTCATAAATGGGCAGGAAGATGTCGGCGTGAATGATTTCCAAGAACCTAAGGAGTGCGGAGGTCTCTTTCGTTTCCTCGTAGAAATTATTGAATGCGATCTCATCATGCATGAGAATTTTTGCTTTTTTCATGATCTCGCAGACCGCTTTTTCGTGCGTGCTCAGGAATGTTTCGGTCAGCGAGCGCAGCTGATCATGGGAAACATCGGCAAATTCAGATGAACGGATGTAGAGTTTTGTTTTATTGAGCGGTATTTCGAATGATTCTTTGAAGAAGCTTTGGCTGATGTGGCCTAGTTCTTGCATGTTCGTTACGCTTGCAAATCGGTCAAGCAGCGCCTTGAAATTATTCGTGAAGTTGAGGCGCGTTTGCGCAGCTACGTGATTTTGCATGTTTAGAAATCGGAGTCCGATAATGCGTCGCGTGCAATAAAACGTGAGGCAGGCGATCAAAAGGGCCGCAAACCCAACTGCGGTATAGCTGTTGGTGATCAGAGTTGAGGAGTAATTAAAGGGGAGTGCTTGTATGACGTCCGTTATCCAGATAGGCACTATGCAAACCAGCATGAGGAGCTTGAGTTGTTTGATAAGAATGCGCGGAACTAATTGTTTATGAATTTTGCGAATTGCAACCATAAAGCTAATCGGAAGAAGGATAAAAAGATTATAAACCGAAACAAGTTTGAGCATAAGAAATTCTATTTGCGGGCGCTCTTGCAATGAAATGGCGGCGAGGCTTATAAAAAAAGCACAGAAGATAAGCGTACCCAGGATCATAATTTTATGGCGCCATTTGAAAACCAATCTTTTTTTGACCAAACTCTCTAAAAACAAGGCGAGTGCAAGATACTGAATGGCCCACATTCCCCAAGCAATTCGTATGAAAAACAAGGGGGCAATATTTATCGATGGGGCATAAATAATTTGAATTAATTTTACTATCCAGACGAAGTCGATAATCATGTTACTCGAAAGAAGAACTAGGAGAAACAACCAAGGTAGTTTTACGGTTGTTTGTGCTTCTTGGCGCGAAAGAATAAAAAGGTTAAGAGCCTTTAATCCAAAGGCAATAGTTAATATGAAGAATAGAGATTCATAACTATTGAGTAGGAATTGAAAAATAGATAATATCGTAGCAATCATTTGTTGATCTTAGATTTTGTAATCATTATACTAGAGGCCGTATTAACAATAATTTTATAGAGTTTTTTACTTATTTCCAAAGGAGTATCTATGATATCTCGGCATAAATTTGTGGCTTTTTTATATGTAATAATTCCATTGGTATTTGCACTCCTGCTTGAGCAGCCACCTTGCAGCTAAAGTTAATGTAATCACTGTAGCATAATTACCAAGCAAGGACAAACCCTAATCCTTAGCTTAAAAGGTGCCCTCTTTGACTCACTCATTAGATCCCCAAATTGTCCGCGCACAGCAGATCATTTCAATATTACAAGCAGCAACAAAAAACATGGTGCAACCCGCATCAAGTTCTATTGTTCAGGAGTATGGAAAAGATCCCTATTTGGTGTTGATGAGTTGTTTATTGAGTTTGCGCACCAAAGATACAGTCTCCTGGCCGGCTTCGCGCCGGCTTTTTGCCCACGCACAAACCCCTCGGCGCATGCTCGCGCTCCCCATTACCCACATCGAAGAACTCATTTACCCAGTCGGTTTTTATCATCGCAAGGCATTGCTCATGCATTCGGTGAGCCAGTTTTTGATTGATCATTTTGCTGGCCGTGTGCCTCACACACGTGAAGAGCTCCTTTCCATTCCGGGCGTCGGCATCAAAACGGCCAACTTAGTGCAGGCTGTCGCTTTTGATATTCCGGCTATCTGCGTGGATACACATGTCCATCGAATTTCTAACCGATTGGGCCTTGTGAAGACCAAATCGGTGGAAGAAACGGAAAAAGAATTGATGAAAGTATTACCCAAGGAATTATGGGCCGAATACTCTCGCTTGCTCGTCATCTGGGGGCAAAATATTTGTGTTCCTATTTCGCCTTTTTGCTCGAAGTGCCCGGTGGCGGATCTGTGTCCTAGGGTCGGGGTAAGAACTCAAAGATGATTTTTTTAAGTGGCCCCTCAACCCATTCGAAAACTCAGGGCAGCCTACTTCGACTCTGCTATTATTCGAATGGTGTTTACTGCTGAGCTCGTCGAAGCACGGGACAAACGGGAGATTGTGAAAATCTTAAAAAATTTACTCTACTTTGTGTAAGTAATTGAAATTTCTAATCCGTTCGTCCGGATTTGTTGGGGGACATCCCGATTACCCCAAACCGGAGCCGAACCTGGCCTGTCCTCCATACCCTTCCTGTCCTTTGTAGCTTTAGCGAAGTAGGAGGCGAAGGAGGAAAACCCCGATTCCTAAGCCTTTTTAGCCCCTAGCATTTGACAAATTCTAATATATCTTTATCCTTAAAATTGACAGTTAGTAAAAATCAAAGATAGGGCAAAGTGCCCCTGGAAAATGAGAGAAATAACCAATTTTGGAGGAAGTCTTATGATGCGTTTATTAAAAAATCTTTTTTTTATGGTTTTAGTTGTGCCACTCGCTGCGCTCGCCATGGAATCAGACTACACTAATCCGGGTCATCAGACTCGGTTAGCTTCGCCGGACGCGCCCCAACCAGATAAAATTGAATTGGGCAGGCAGCTTGTTGATGCTGCAGAAAATGCATTTTGGGATGCAATAGGAAATGCAAAATGGGCCGAAGTTGAGTGCCTTATTGATCTAGGTCCTGATCTTGGTCAGGAGCATAGTAATGGCTGGAACGCATTAATGTACGCAGCCATGAGTAATCGTGAAGAGATTGTTCAAAGGCTGATTACCGCAGGAGCTGACCTTAATCTGCAAAGTAAGAATGGCATGACGGCATTGGTGCATGCAGTAAATTGGCGCTCTTGGCCAATCTGCCCCATGCTCATCGATGCAATGCTCGATCATAATAGCGAACAAAAAACTCGAATCTATACAACGTTACTCTGCATAAAACAAATTCATTGTTTTACCAGAAATCTAACTCGTGATTTATTCAAACCCGTTCTTTTGCCAACACTCACTGACGTTCGCCAAGAAATCAACCGAATTACAAACGAAGAAATCAGAAATCAACTCCTCGAAAAATACGGCTTCCAGCCAACCACAAACTCGGAGGCAAAATGATAAAACAATTATTTAAAACAGTTCTTTTTGTTGTTCTTGTGGTGCCAATAGGGTTGGGGGCGATGGAGGGGGATCCGGATAAAATTGAATTGGGGAAAGAGCTGATTAAAGCTGCGGAATGTTTAGATTGGAACATCGTAAAAAAATTGATTAATCAACAAGCTGATGTGAATCAAAAAGTGGTCAATGGGTGGTCGGCATTGATGTGCGCAGCTTTTGCCTGTAACGAAGAGATTGTTCAAAGACTAATTAATTCCGGGGCTGATCTTAATCAGAAAAATGATGGGGGTTGGACTGCATTTATGATCGTAAGCAATCGTTTTGGTCGTGATACATTGCTAACCTGCCGCATCCTAATCGATGCCATGCTTGCCCAAAACAAAGAGCAAAAATCACGAATCTACACAGTGTTACTCTGCATAAAACAAATGCCAGGTTTTAGGAACACAAATCAAGCACGAGACTTATTCAAACCACTTCTTCTGCCAACACTCACTGATGTTCGCCAAGAAATTAATCGAATTACAAACGAAACTCTCAGAAACCAACTCCTCGAAAAATACGGCTTTCAGCAAGCCACAAAGTAAGGTATATCCCTGAATTCTTCGGGACGAACGGAGTTTTTAACTCAGTTCCTTCGCTTTCTCTAAAATCTGTTCCAACGTCAAACCAAATTCCTGCTTGCCATCCACGTATCTGAGCGTAATGGTATTATTCGCCACTTCCTTTTTGCCCAAAACCAGCATCCACGGAACGCGCTGCAATTGCGCCGATTTGATTTGCCCCGAAATGGGATCGGATGATTCATCGATTTCTACGCGAATACCTTGTGTTTTGAGTTCTTGCGCCAAATTACGTGCATATTCTTTTTGTTCATCGGTGATCGTGAGCACTTTGACCTGAACCGGAGCGAGCCAGAAAGGCAAGTTCCCTTTGTAATGCTCAAGCAAGATGCCAAAGAAGCGTTCAAATGATCCGTAGATTGCACGGTGAATCATGACCGGGCGGGCTTTGATACCTTCGCTCGTGATGTAGGATAAATCAAAATTTTCCGGCATGAAGAAGTCCACTTGCACAGTGCTGCATTGCCACATGCGGCCCATAGTATCTTCAATGCGGAATTCAATTTTGGGGCCGTAGAATGCGCCTTCGCCTTCATAAATTTCGAAGGGGATGTTTTCTTTCGTGAGTGCATCTTTGAGCGCATCAGTTGCTTTTTGCCAGTATTCATCGCTACCCAATGCATTTGCAGGCCGTGTCGAAACGCCCACTACAATGCGAGTGAAATCAAATTTCTTGAGCACTTCATAAATCATGCGCACAGCGCTCAATACTTCTTGTTCTATTTGATCTTGAGTGCAAAAAATATGAGCATCATCTTGGCTGAATGCGCGGACACGGAATAATCCATGGAGAACGCCTGAAAGTTCAAAGCGGTGCAAGGTGCCAAAATCGGCAAGGCGCATAGGGAGTTCGCGATATGAACGAGGGCGCTCGCTGAAGAGGAGCGTAGATCCCGGGCAGTTCATGGGCTTAACGGCATATGTTTGCTCATCTTTATGGCAGAAGTACATGTTGTCTTTGTAATGAGCGTAGTGGCCCGATCGTTTCCACAAATCTTCACTCAGCATGATCGGGGTGCTGATTTCTTGATATCCGTCGCGTTCGAGCTTGGTGCGAATGAATTGGGTGAGGATGTTGATAATCTTTTTACCCTTGGGGTGGAAGAACGGGAATCCCGCGCCTTCATCATGGAACGAAAATAGGTCGAGTTCTTTGCCCAAGCGGCGATGATCGTAGCGAAGTGCATCTTCGCGCCGTTGTTCGTAGTCTTTAAAATCTTGTTCGCTGAAAAATGCGGTGCCGGTGATGCGTTGCAACGCTTGGCCATCACGATTTGCGCGCCAATAGGATCCTGAAATGCTAAATAGTTTGAAATGTTTTATGTCTTTGGTGTTTTCAACGTGGCCACCTTTGCACAGATCAATAAAATCACCCTGGCGCGCGATGCCCACGGTGGCATCTGGAATCATGTCGATCAACTCAAGTTTGAACGGGTTGCCAGCAAATAGTTTGCGCGCTTCATCTTTGGGAATTTGGGTATGGGTGAGTGGCAGGGCGCGTTTGCTGATCTCGTGCATGCGAGCTTCGAGCGGGGGTAAATCTTCATCTTTAAAGTTTTTTAAAGGTAAAAAGTCATAAAAAAAACCTTCGGCCGTTGGAGGTCCGATGGTGAGTAATGTTTCGGAAAATAGCTCGGACACGGCATGTGCGAGCAAGTGAGCGGCTGAGTGGCGTAATTTTTCTAGGTCTTGTGCAGAATGTTTCATACGAATCCTTAGAGTTTGGAGTCGTGAATTAGTATAAATTATTGTGGAGAAACAGCAAAAACATATCATATTTGCTCGTTTGGTTTGCATGGGCAGTTGAGCTATGTTACGATGCACATGAAAAAAGAGAACATCCATAATTCTCAAAGAAAGAGACACGTAATGAACATACAAAAAGAATTCGCTCCTGCGCCGCAGGCTTCTGGACAAAAACTCTACATTCTGGATACCAACGTTTTACTTCATGATCCGCACGCATTGACCCACTTTGTGGGTGAACTGATTGGTATTCCGGCAATTGTACTCGAGGAACTTGATTCATTCAAACGAGAGGGTACCGATCGAGGCAGAAATTCACGCGAAACGATTAGAGTTCTTGATCAACTGCGCACGCAAGGTTCGCTGCAAGAGGGCGTTAAGCTCGATACGGGCGGATCGCTGCGAGTGCTCTTCAGCTCGAAAGATGCGCCACCTTTTCCGTTCCGTTTGGGTGAAGGAGACAATGAGATTTTGCTCGTTGCCCTCGAGATGAAGCAGAAGGGCTATGACGTCATATTCATCTCAAAAGATTTGAATGCGCGCGTCAAAGCTGATGCGCTTGGCATACGTACGGAAGATTATCTCAAGGAACATGTTACCGAGGAAGAATTTTATCAAGGCTGGGTACGCATCCAAGTTCCGGCGGTTCAACTCAAGGATGAATTTCCGGCAAACTTGCAGTCATTGGTTGAAGCTGATGCGCTCACGGTGAATCAGTTTGTTCTGGCAGAAAGTAATCATAATCCATTCAACTACAAAGTGTTCCGATATCTGGGTCACAACACGTTCAAACCGGTGCTATCACCCCACTTCAAGTGGCCGTTGCAACCGCGCAATGCGCAGCAGCTGATGGCGCTTGATTTGCTTCTTGATGATTCGATTCAGTTTGTGACGCTCTTCGGGCCTGCAGGTACGGGTAAAACGTTCCTGGCATTGCTCGCGGGATTGCACCAAACGCTGGTGGAAGACATTTACGAAAAGATGATGATCTCGCGGCCGGTGGTACCACTCGGCAAAGATATCGGGTATCTGCCGGGCGATGTGCAAGAGAAATTGCACAGTTGGATGTTGCCGATTTACGATAACATGGAAGCAATTGTTCACTCCACTGCCATGTCGCAGCATGTGGCTCAGGTGGAAGGGGGTGATTGGTATGGCAAAGACAAGAAAAAGAATCGTCATGTTAAAAAAGAACGCACTGGGTTGCTACCACTCGACGAACTTCTGCATCGTGGCAAAATTGCCTTTGAGGCGATTACCTACATGCGAGGCAGATCGATACCGTATCAATACATTCTGATTGATGAGGCTCAAAATTTAACCCCTCATGAAGTGAAAACGTTGGTCACGCGTGTGGGCGAAGGTAGCAAAATTATCTTGGCTGGTGATCCGTATCAAATCGATTCACCGTATCTTGATTTTAGCAGCAACGGCTTGGTCACGGCGAGTGAACGGTTCAAGGGCGAAAAGATCTTCGGTACAGTTTACTTGGAAACGAGTGAGCGAAGCGAATTGAGCCAACTCGCTCAAGAATTACTTTAGCTGGGATGCAAAATATTTATTGGCCAGGAGACTATTATTTCGCGTTCGTCCCGAAGTCTTGAGGGATATGCCTTATGAAAAAATAAATGAAAGTAATACATAATTTCTAAATCGGAAAGTCCCTCAAGACTTCGGGACGAACGGATTAGAAATCTTTCTCAGACTTAAGATTTGAGATGGCTGACATACCGAATAAAGAAAGTGGGCCTCGGATTTGTAAAAACCCGAGGCCCACTTTCTATTTTGTTAAATTTACTGTTTCTTAATTGCTTTACCAGCAAGGCCATCTCGAACGACGCCTGCAGGAATTGAATCATCGCTCTTTGCTATTTCTTTAAGCGCCTTCAACGCTTCTTTGCCCGCTTCAGTCCGAACATTTTTGCCTACGCGGCGAATAACGTCGCTCAACGGCTCAGTTTCTTTTGCATTGGCTAGCATTTTATTTAATACTTCTTTTGTTTCTTTGGCGAGCTGAACGTAACACGTTTCATCATCCCCGCCCACAAAGTAATCAAACGCTTGTTTTGGCTTTTCTTCATCAGGTTGGCACCATCTGATTTGCTCTTGCTTTGCACCAAAGGCGTTTCCAACCATCAAAAGGGCAATAATCATTAAGCTTTTCTTCATATCTTCTTCTCCTATAGGGTCATAAGTAGGTTTTATATCTACTACTATAATACAGATAGGAATATGCGAAATTCAATAGTTGTGTTAAACTTTTTTGAAAAGTAGCCACTGGGCGGTCTTTTGGAGGCCAGTGGCCATAGATTTGTCCCAGTTTTCAAAGCTTATTCAAGCAATGACTCTATAGCTTCTTTCAATTCCTCATCATGATCGACCAGTAGCCGGGCAACCGCATAGAGTGGGTAGGAGTGGAATTCCTCGAATTTCGCGAAATTATTTGTGGAGAATTTGATACCATATTTGCTTTGGGGATGAGATTCAAGAAATGTTTTCATACTTTTCATTTTGGCGCCTTTCCCACTTTTAACTTCAATGGGAACAATAGCCTCATCGATTTGAATCAAATAATCCACTTCAGCTTGGCTGGTACGCTCTTGGCGATGCCAATAATAACAATTTTTCTTATCATGTCGGCTTGCGTATACCATCAATTCTAGGCCTATGAATGCTTCCACTAATTGCCCTTTGTTGATAAATTCTTCAAGGGGCTTAATGAACCATCTTGAAAGATTGGCGTCCAACATTCTTTGGGTAATGCCAACGCCAATAAATAGTACTTTATAATCAAGAGGATTTACTCCGTAGCCTAGAGGAATGCCATTACCCGGGCTGAAGTAAACTTTATGAAAGATGCCGGCAGTAGTGAGTAAATCGAGCGCAGGAGCAAGTTCTCGTTTGCGATAATCACCTTCGATTTCGGAATATTTGAATTTTTGGCTCAATTGTTTTGGCACAGCATCAAAAACAAGTTGAACGTATTTTATCTGTTTGGTACGTGCATATTTTGTAAAATCTTGGCAATAGGTGGCAATTATTGTTGATTGAATCTGGGTTCCTAATAATATCTTTTGCTCCTTTTCCCAAGACTTTAGAACCTCTGGCATGCCGCCTAATGCAAGATAATGGCCGAGCTCTTTTAATAATAAGTCATGATAAAACGTATCTAATTCTTTGCTTGGATCCTGCTCAAGGAGATGTTGAATGAGACGACTGTTTCCTGATGCGGCTAAATATTCAATATACGAAAGCGGATATACGTACATGAATTCAACGCGTCCAACCGGAACGCCGACCTGCTCGATGGCAAAATCAAGCAGTGATCCTGCGGCTATAACGTGCAACTCAGGCATTTGTTCGTAAAATAACGTAAAGCAATAATGGCGCGTGGTGCGACTTGAACTTCATCAAGGAATAGGAGCGTTTTCCCTGGTATAATTTTTTTCTGAATAATAGATTCAAGCTTTGCAATAATTTTTTTGGCCGTAAGGTTTGCCATAAAGACTTCACGAATTTCTTCATCTTCTTCGAAATTAAATTCAATAAATGAGCGAAACGATTTTCCTAGTTCTCGCGCAGCATGTGTTTTGCCAACTTGGCGCGCCCCCCTCAAAAGAAGCGGTTTTCTTATGGAAGAACTCTTCCATAATTTGAGGTGATAATCGATGAGTCTTTTCATGAAAGTAGCTTTCTAGGTTCATTTGGTTGAAATTCCAAGTTAAAAGAAGCATCTTTTGGTTGAAAATCCACCATTGCCTCATTCTTCATCGCTTACCAGATCAAGTTGGGTAACCATTTTAGGCGCGTTAATTTTGGGCTTAACTGGTACTGGAGGGGGTGGAGGTGCCAATGGTATCCCCTGTTTAGGGTTAGCAGGGGTTGGGTTTGATGCCGGAGGTGCACTCAGCTTTGCAACTGGCGCATGTGGTGCGGGGGTAGGTCTTGTAGCGTCAGGTTTTGGGGGTAGCTGGGTTTCTCGAAATAGCAAAGCAACTTTAATCAAAAGGGTGCCGGCGATTACGATTGGGGCCCACCAATATTTTTTTACCCAGCTTTTCCACTCTAACTCCGCGTTGAGTTCATATTTTTCGAGTAATGCGGGAAGTTCTTTGGCAATGAGATCGAGTGCATTGAGTATCTTTTCAAGGGGGAAATCTTCGAGGGGATTAAATTGTTCGGCAGATCTTTTGTGGGGAAACCGAATTTTTAAATGCTCTAGTGTAATCAGCGTGAGCGTCAGATATTCTCGTGCGAAAAGTTCATCTTCAATGTACTTGTATCGCTGCACGCCCTGGAGTAATCCCATGAGGGGTTCGATGCTATCGGTTTGTTCCATGATTTTTATGACTGAAACAATATGTTCATGCGTAAAATGGTAGTGAGAATCGATGAGCACTCCATGGAGGGTGGTAGCGTAACTCAGATGCAGTGAAATTTTTTTTTCTTGAATTTCATTGAGTAGCCAAAATATAATGCCCAGGCGCTGTATATGGTAGAACCTGAGTATCACGTCATCAATATGCACTGAAGGTTGCAGGTCGGGCATGCGAATGGGGGTAATGGCCGTTTCCAAGTGAGTTGAGTTGTGAGTAGGAGTATGCTCAAGAAACTGTTCCATATAAAGATCTATCACATCGAGCAGCTGCTGCGCGGGTAGGCCAATCGTGGATCGCAATGGTGGCAGGTGACGGGCGCAGATACCACTGCAAATGAGCATGTTGCGCGAGATGACAAATATTTCTTTCGTGAATTCTTCAACGAAGAGTTGATCTTTAATCGATTTATAGGTTATGAAATCGTCCCATACGGTGAACAACGGTTTCAAGCTATGATCATGTTCCATTATGCGAATCGATTCCTGAATGCGTTTATGTTTGAATGAAAAGCTGGCGCTGAAATCAAACATTGTCGCTGGATTAAATGAAACCGTGTGAGGTGTAGAATCGTAGATTATTGGTGCGAACTCTTGCGCCTCGGAGCTTTGCGCTGTGCTTAATTCAAGAGTTTGTTCTACTTCTTTGAATATACTCATGATGCGTTCAAGGCGCTGAATAAAATAGAAACGCCGATATACGTAGTGTGCAAAATGATTGGGACTGAAATCGAAGTTCTCTTCGAGCATGATGTGCACGGTATGATTTTTGTGATCATATTTGCTGATTTGAATGTCGATTGCCTCGAGGAGCTCGGTAATCGAAAGAGATGAAATATGTTCAAATGAATGGGCCAATTCTTCTACTTCTTTACTTTGTACCAAGCAGACGTGTGCGATGAATATGAGTTGCAAAAATTCCTGCATGAATAAGGTGTCATTTATGAATCGGTATTGTTGTACTTGATCGAATAATTGCGCGAGTGGTTTGATCGATTGGGTTTCTTGCATATTCGCATAACAGTGGGCAACGTGCGGGTTCACAAAAATTACCTGGTCTGGGAATAATTCTATTTTGTGTGATGTATGTTCCTGGAGGATGGTGTGTGTTTGGGTCAGCCGTTTGAGTAGGTAGAATCGAAAACTGACTTGATGTGTGCTGGCTAGTGGGAGTTCGATTTCGCGTGCAATTAATTCTTTGAAAACTTTCTTGTGAGATGACTTGGCGTGGTTGATCAGTTGATTCAGTAGGTGATACATGAGTTGTGAGAATTCGACCGGCAAGGCCGCATCATCGACGAATTTGTAGGTGATAATTGTTTGCCAACAATTGAAAAGTGGTTGCAGTGATTGGGTTTTGATAAGATCGCGCAGACATTGCCTTATTTCTTTATTTTCAAACTGATCAAGCGATTGCAAATGGGCGATCACTGCTTTGGGCAGTTGGAGTTTGTGTGTGCTATGCAGCTGATACAATGCTTGAATTGTATGTTCGATCCGGGTGATGACATAGAACCTGCTGTGCACTTGATTGGTGAGGGGAGAGATTTGGATGTGTTCGTCTTGCGATTCATTCTCTGATTTATGTTCTGACGATCCATAGGTGGTCAGAGCATTCAAGAGAATGAGGGTCAAAAGTATATAAGATCGCTTTTT
>Ga0163144_10010943_pt1 | contig 19264 bp, 21 predicted proteins | sample OliLak19BULKMAT1_FD_123175 | JGI IMG/M metagenome (GOLD analysis project Ga0163144, IMG submission 123175) | Freshwater microbial mat bacterial communities from Lake Vanda, McMurdo Dry Valleys, Antarctica - Oligotrophic Lake LV.19.BULKMAT1 | ecosystem: Environmental > Aquatic > Freshwater >... | reverse complement strand
TGCCCGTAAGAACATCCCCACTTCCGGCAGTAGCCATGCCTGGGTTTCCGGTAGAATTAAAATAAATTTCTCCATCCGGGCAGGAAGTACAGGTATGCGCACCTTTTAGCACCAGATAGATACTGTGCTTAATTGAGAATTCTTTTTGCATCGTCAAGCGGTCAAAATTATTATCTGCTTCTCCAACCAATCTTTTAAACTCACCCGGATGCGGAGTAAGAATGGAATTTGCGGGAAGAAAGGACAGCCAAGTTTTATTTTCAGCCAGAATATTGAGAGCGTCTGCATCAAGAACTAAGGGAACTGAAGAATTCTGGATCAGAACCTTCAATGCATTCTGAGTTTCGTTTTGAGTCCCTATCCCAGGGCCAATGCCAATCGCATTATACTTTTCTACTTTAATATTATCTGAAATAAATTTTTCTTCAGAATCCGTTTCCACCATTACTTCCGGATTGGAAGTCTGCAAAATATTATACCCGCATTTTGGAATATGAACAGTAACCAACCCCGCTCCAGATGAAATACATGCCCGGCTGGCTAACACGCAGGCTCCCACCTTGCCATGGCTACCAGCAACGATTAGCGCATGGCCATACGTTCCTTTATGAGAAAATGTGGTCCTCCTTTTTAAGAGGAAGCTTGCTTCTACCTGTCTGACAAAAAAGTTCTTTGACGGCAAAGAAGAAATAAATTCTTCATTCAAACCTATGTCTAAAACGGAAAGGTCGCCAATATAGGGTGCATTCTCCGGGAACAGGAACGACATCTTAGGAGCCTGGAACGTAAGCGTATGTGTTGCTCGAACGATAACCGCATTTTTTATATGAATATTTTTTTCCGCAAACAGACCTGAAGGAATATCAATTGAAACTACCGGACAGCCTGATTTATTAATGATTTTTATCGCGTCAGCAGCTAAGCCTTCGATGGGTTTGTTAAGGCCTGAACCGAAGAGAGCATCGATACAGCAGTTCACAGTTGACAGCTGGCAATTGGCAAGCCCAGCAGCCGAAGTTATATTATGAATTTTTACAGCTTTTACTTTTTTTAATCGTTTCTCATTGACAAGAAAATCGGCAGAGCATTTATCCGAGTAGCGGACAATATAAACTGCAACCTTAAACTTCTTTGCAGCAAGAAGACGAGCGATTGCAAGGCCATCGCCTCCGTTGTTCCCTAGTCCACAAAAAACGCTTACTTGTCCTTTTGCTCCCTTTAGGGCTGGGGCATTCAGTACCCACGCCACACAGGCCTTCGCGGCACGCTCCATCAGGTCAATCGATTTAATGGGTTCCTGCTCGATGGTATAGGCATCGGCCTTTCGGATCTCTTCTACGGATAGTATTTTCATGCTTAAGTGCTCAAACGATAGATAAAGTTAATCAATACAACAGAAGCAGTTGCCAAGAAATAATACTTCAAAATGATCCCTCCGCTCTTGAACTTAAACATTAAATGTAGGATGAGAAAAATAAAAAGAAAAATAAAAAGCATTAAAGGAGGATAAGCCTGGAAAGATTGCAGCAATTCTCCCTTCAATAAAAAAATAAATGCAGTTTGTGTTCCGCAACCTGGACAAGCAATCCCGAATACATTCACAAAGAAACAGGATAATTGATGGCTTTCCAGCCAGCTGATCAGGGTTTCCACGTAAAGTTAATTTACCGGCTCCCAGGGCATTCCGGAAAAGATGGACGTCATTATCGTTCCGAAAAACAGAACAACAACAATAACATATACCACAAACAGTACTGAAAGTGAAACTCCAACGATCCCGCAGATCTTACCCGCATTTGCATTGTTATAGGAACCTACAGAATACAATTGCGGGTTGGCCTTATACACCTTTACGGCTTTACCACCTAATACAATAGCAATAATGCCACAGACCAAGCTGGGCAAACCATAACAAATGCATGTTGGAATTGATATGATCCCAAGCACCAAGGCCGCATTAGAATCAGGCAAAGCCGGCTGCATTCCGATCGGAGCCTGGGGAACCGGAGGCTGTTGAGATTGATCCTGATTTTCCATGACCTATTGAATTAAAATAAACATAAATAATTTTATCAAAAGTAGGACTATTATTCGAAAAGCAAAAAGGCCTATTTCCCGGCAAGTTTGCGATGCAGTTTAACCACCTGGTCTATCAAAGAATGTTCTTCGTCATTTACTATAACCGCATCCGAATATTTTTCCCGTTCCCGATCAGACATTTGCTCATTCATCCGCTTATCTATATCTGAAGTAGATAGGTTACCTCTTAAACTTAATCTTTTAATTTTCAGATCTTTAGGTGAATTTATTGATATTAAATAATCAATGTCCTTGTTTGCCCCACTCTCGATCATAATCGCGGCCTCCTTAATAACAATTTTAGCACCCTTTTGCTTCTTCTTCCAGGCAATAAATCTCTTCCGGACTTCAGGGTGGATGATGCCATTCAACCTGGCCAATAAAGCTTGGTCGGAGAAGGCGATTTCGGCCAATTTACTTTTATCAATTTTCTTGCTCTTATCGAGCACTTTTTTGCCAAATAATTTCACCACCTTTGATAGGACTTTTTTGTCTGCGTAAAGCATTTTGGCTTCATCATCTGCATAAAAAACAGGAACGCCTAAGAGCTCAAATATCCTGCAAACGGTGCTCTTGCCGCTTCCTATTCCGCCTGTCACGCCCACCACTTTCATTATTTAAGTCTGGAATTAATATGGATAGTGTCCGGGAAGGAGCGGATCAGCTTGAAATTATCTCCCATTTGACTTCCAATTGTCTTTGTGTAAGTATTAGGAAGAAAATAATAAACACCCGAATGAGCATCCTTTTTCAATTTTTTAAAATCGATGGATACTTCTTTCATCTCATATTTTAACAAACCGTAGCCATCAGCCTCCACCTCTACCAGGATCGTATCGGATATCTGGCTGGCGCCAAACCTGGATTTAGGCAGGTTGACAAAATCCACTCTTAACAGAACATTATCAATATGCTCTTTCGAAAGGTTGATCTGCACCCAGCCAAAAAGAGAAATCCCCAGACAGATAATAAAAACAAAAACCTTCCTGTTGAATTTAACATCGGGACGATGCGTAAAAAACTTTAAGAAGTCTGTTTTCAAGCTGCGGTTATTAATTGCTGCTATTTGTTCTTAACTACAAACTGTTGCGAAGATTCCATAGACACGGCCGTCTTTTCGATCTTCAGGCGGTTTCCGCCTTCCACTTCAATGATGAAGGTGGTATCCTGAACTTCCAGGATCTTTCCATGCACTCCGCCTACAGTTACAATTTTATCTCCTTTGCCGATGGCCTCCTTAAACTTCGCCTGTTCCTTTTGTTTTTTCACCTGCGGACGGATCATAAAGAACCAGAATACACCGAAAATAGCAACCAGGAAAACAATGCTGGTAATATTGCTGCCTTCGCCACCGGATGGTGCCATTAAAATTACATTAAGAGGATTCATACTATTGGGGATTATGTGATTATTGGGTTTTAGGTTCAGGAACAAAAATATCTGCTTTTATTTTAACTACGCGTGTATTGGGAATACAATTTGTTACAATAGAAATAGACTTTGTAACTATTCCGATCTTTTTATCGCTGTCAAACGTCACTTTAATAACGTTTTCTTCTCCTGGAGCAATGGGCTGCCTGGGAACTTCGGGCACCGTACAGCCGCAATCCGCATATGCCTTTTCAACGATCAGGTCTTTATCCCCTGTATTTTCAAATTTAAATTCATGGCTTACCTTTTCCCCTTGCGTGATTGTTCCGAAATCAAATACCTCTTCTTCAAATTCCATTTCAGGTAATGCGGTTCTATCTATGCCTTTTTCAGACGTTGCAGGAATACCCACCATATCTGTCGGAAGCTTTTCTTTTGATTGTCCGCAAGACAGTAGGAGGCATACAGGAATAAGGCATAAAGTATAAGAGAATATTTTTTTCATCATTATAGCACTATTAATTTTCAACCAGCCCTCTGCCCTCTTTTTGCAAGCGGCCGTCATTTTTAAATTCTGCGAGCAGCTTATCCAGTATCCCGTTGATAAATACGCTGCTTTTAGGAGTACTGTATTGCTTCGCCAGCTCAATATATTCATTCAAAGAAACTTTCACAGGTACGGTAGGGAAATACAGAAATTCAACAATAGCCATCTTCATCAAAAGCACATCCATAAATGCAATACGCTCCAGCTCCCAGTTTTCCGTCTTCGCCTGGATCATTTTATCTGTCTCCTCGCTGCGTTCGATCACCATTTTAAAAAGGTCTTTAGCGAACTGCTTGTCTTCCTTTTCGTCCTTATATAGGATCGCAATAGGAAGATTGTCGGAAGATGATTCAGGAATAAGATCGATTGTCTTGAGAACAAGTGTATTTACAAAATCAATATCATCCGCCCAATGAATGTTCTTCTCTTCAAAGAACATTTCAAGCGATTCATCACCTGCTATCAGGTTGCGGTATATCTCGCTGATGAATTTTTTATCCTCTTTAAAATCATGCGTGGAGCTTGCAAGGTATTTAGCATACTCCTCGCTCTCGGTGATCTTAGCAAACAGCTTTTGCGTAAGATCAGTTTCCTTTTCCCAGCTGATCTTGCGTTTAGCGGATTCAGAAGCTACCTGCCTGTTAATGGAGAGAATGCTGAATATCTTATTATCAACGAACTTGGTATTCGGATTGATGTCATCCTGATTAGGAAGCCTTTTTACCTTACGGATAGCGATGCGGTTCCTTCCGCAAGCACGTATCTCTACAAGGAGGAGGAGAAGATAAAGGTAGAGATCGTAAATATTCTCAAAACTTGAGAATAATTCTTTTTCCTGTTTTGGAATGCTTTGGTCTTCGGAATGAAAATACGCGTAAAGCGACTGCATAACCTTGATCCGAATGTATCGTCTGCTTAACATAAATTTAAAGAACTGTTATCAATATCTATTTGCTCAAGTGCTCAATAATTTTCTGTGACAGCTCAACTCCTATTCTTGCCTGCGCTTCTTTGGTTGCCGCTCCAATATGTGGAGTAAGCGATATCCTCGGGTGCATTAGGATTTCCTTTTTTGGTGTGGGCTCGTTCTCAAATACATCTAGGGCTGCATGAAGCACCTTGCCCGAATTAAGCGCAGCAAGAAGGTCGTTCTCGTCAATCACTCCGCCACGAGAAGCATTTACAAGACACACACCGTCTTTCATCATATCTAATTGTGCTTTGGAAATAATCTTTCCTCCCGGAACATGCAATGTAATAAAATCGCTTTTCTGAATTACCTCTTCAAAAGGAACCATCTTTGTTACAATGGAAACTTTATCTGCTCCAGAAATATGAATATCTACCTTAGCCTCATGAACATTTGGATCGCTTATCAGGACTTCCATCCCCAGCCCTAACCCAATTCTCTTGACTGCCTGGCCTATTCTGCCTATGCCCACTATTCCCAATGTTTTGCCTCTGAGCTCAATTCCGCTTGCGTATTTCTTTTTCAATACATCAAATTGTGTATCTCCGTTTACAGGCATCTGGCGATTGGAATCATACACAAAACGCACCATGCCAAAAAGATGAGCAAATACCAGTTCCGCAACGGATTCGGAAGAAGCGGCAGGAGTGTTCACCACAGCTATTCCTTTTGAGCGCGCATATTCCACGTCAATGTTATCCATTCCCACTCCCCCTCTACCGATGAGTTTTAAGTTAGGACATGCATCTATCACATCCTTACGCACTTTAGTAGCACTTCGCACGGTTAGCCCTGCATAGCCATTATCGTTTATGGCCTTGATCAGATCTGCTTGAGCAACTTTTTCGGTAATTACCGTGAAGCCTGCTTTTTCTAAAAGCAATTTTCCCTGAGCGTCTATTCCATCATTTGCTAATATTTTTTTCATAAAATGTTGCCCCCGCCCTAAAGGGTGCTGTTACACTTCCCCAATAGAGTGAAGGGTTTTTGGGTTTTGTTATTTGAATTCCGCATTTGACTTTTGCCTTTGTCCCCTTTAGGGTTAGGGCTACTTTATTCCTGCATATTATGAAAAACCATTTGTACATCATCGTCTTCTTCCAGTGCTTCTATCAACTCATTTATTTCTTTTTTCTGTGCGTCATTCAATGCTACGTACGTCCCCGGGATTCTTTGCTTATCCGCACTGATAATATTAATCTTCCTTTCCTCCAGCGCCTTCTGCATAGATCCAAAAGCAGCAAATTTTGTGTAAATGATCAGCTCGTTTTCATGCTGTTCAATCTCTTCGGCACCATGCTCAATCAATTCAAGCTCAAGATCATCTCTGTTTTGCCCTTCTGCAGAGATCCTGAAAACACACTTACGTTCGAAAATAAAATCGAGAGAACCTGTCTTTCCCAATGTACCGTTCGCACGTGAAAAATGCACCCGGATATTGGAAACAGTACGGGTTGGATTATCGGTAGTGCATTCTGCCAGCACCGCCACTCCGTATGGGCCATAACCTTCGTAAGAAATTTCCTCCAGGTTTCCTTCTCCTTTAGTAGATGCACGTTTGATAGCAGCGTCAATCCTATCCTTAGGCATATTGATCGCCTTGGCATTCTGGATAACGATACGTAAACGTGAGTTTGAATCTGGGCTAGGGCCGCCTTCCTTCACTGCAATAGCGATCTCACGACCAATTTTTGTAAAGCCTTTTGCCATCCGCGCATAGCGGGCAAACATTACATGCTTTCTGGTTTCAAAAATCCTTCCCATAAAAAATACCTTTCATTTACACTCTCATTGGGTTACTAATAACTAATTGCTACAAATGTTACGAACCCAACATCTTCCAATTAGTAACATTCGTAATAGATTCGTTACTAGTAATCCGGAAAATCAGTACCATTTAACCTAGTTTCTTTTCAAATTCTGTCATTACATCCACAAGCACCTGAACGCTTTCAATAGGCAGTGCGTTATAAAGTGAAGCACGATAACCACCTACATCGCGATGTCCTTTGAGCCCGCTGAGACTGGCTTCCTTACACATTTTATCAAATTCCGCTTCCAGCTCAGGCTTGTTCAAAAGGAAAGTCACATTCATTGCTGAACGGCATTCTTTTTCGGATGCACCCGTAAATAAATTATTTCTGTCTATTTCTGAATAAAGCAAATTAGCTTTTTGAGTATTGATCTTATCGATCCATTCTATTCCTCCGTTTTTTTTCAACCACCTCATGGTAAGCAATGAAACGTATATGGGGAACACAGGAGGAGTATTGTACATGGAATCTCCCTTGATGTGAACCTTGTAATCCAGCATAGAAGGAATTATTCTTCCTGTTTTTCCAAGGATGCTTTCTTTCACAACCACCAGCGTACATCCGGCAGGACCCATGTTCTTTTGTGCACCTGCGTAAATGAGATCAAACTTTTTGCAATCCAGCTTACGGCTGAAAATATCGGAAGACATATCACATACCACCGGAATACGTGATATTGGAAAGTTCTTCATCTGCGTTCCGTAAATGGTATTATTGGAAGTGATGTGTACATAATCTCCATCACCGGGGATTGGATAATTACGCGGAACATAATTGAAATTTTTATCTTCGGAAGTAGCAATTACTTTTGTATTGCCTATGATCTTTGCTTCTTTGATCGCCTTGCCTGCCCATACTCCTGTATTTACGTACGCAGCGTAACCTTCGGTGCGTAATAAATTCATAGGTACCATGGTAAATTGCATGCTCGCTCCTCCGCCCAAAAAAATTGCCTGGTAGCCATCTCCTAAACCAAGCAGTTCTTTTGCCAATGCGCGCGCTTCCTGCATTACCGCTTCGTAATTCTTACTGCGGTGAGAGATCTCAAGCAAAGAAAGATTGAGATTGTCAAAATTGATACATGCTTCGGACGCTTGCTGCAGTACTTCCTTTGGAAGAATACCAGGGCCTGCGCTGAAATTGTGCACTTTTTTGCTTACATCAGTCATTACTGTTTCCATTTTAGTTAGGAGTTTAGAGTGGAATTACCTCGACCCTTTTTAACGCTCGAATTTAGCAAGAAAAACGATAGACTGTTGTACGAATCTGGAATGAATAATAACAGCCGTTATTCTCTGTATTTATTTCGAATATTCGATTTCATTAGCTATGCCACACCATTATTTGGGAGCATTGAAATGCTTATCGGGCCGGCCTTTATTATTGACCGGAAGGACATCTTTTATATAGAGCCATTTGCCATTTTTAAATTGGAGCATGTCGTACGAGAAATCGGGCCCATAAAATGAATACTCTCCTATCAGACTAGGATTGGAGGGAGAAAGATGATCGAATATAATGCCCTTTTGCTCCTCATCATAGCGCAATGACATAAATAGTCCGGCCTGGTATTCGAAAATGATACGTTTTTTGATCTTGCCGCTTTCACTTCCAAAGATAGCGTCACCAAACTTAGGAAAGCCCTTATCCGTAAAGTAAAGCACATCAATGAGGCGTTTATTGGAAACACGGCTATTCCCATCCCAGCCCAGCAGCACATACTGCTTCTTGCGCTTGTACTTGACAGAGATCATTTGGTAATAATATGCACCGAACCATTTCGTATTGTCGAGGATCGCGTTCTCCGGATCCCTCATGCCTTCCGACTTATCGTTCAGATGGTACGTTTCAAACTTTTTTAATTTTCGGGCATAGGAGTGTATCAATCCATAAAACGTATACGTACCATCTTCCGCTTCCAATGCCCATGTAAAAATGCGGACCTGCTTATCATCTGATTGGATCATCACCTTATATTTCTGGAGAGAATCAAAAGCTAATTCCCCTTTGATGTCTAAAACCAATGCACTTTTAAGGCCTTCGGAAAACTTCTTATTGTTCGCAATTTTAGCCTCTATGGTTTTTGACCGTGCAAAATCGATGTAGAGGTTATAGATAGAATCTTGGAGGGGAAGGTTTTGGGAGAAGGCCCATCTCCCACAAACAGTAGTTAAAAAAAACAGGACTATGAATGATCTAAGTTTCATATCTATGAGATTGCTTCGCTCCGCTCGCAATGACGAAAAAAAAACCGTAAGCATGTTTAACGCTTACGGCTTTCATATATTATTGATGCACAATTATGCAACGTGCATAGATTCTTTCTTTTCTGTCAATAGTTCCTTTGACTCGCGGTAGTCAGGATCATCCACGCAACAATCTACCGGACAAACAGCTGCACATTGAGGCTCATCGTGAAAACCAACACACTCGGTACATTTATCCGGAACTATGTAGTAATAATCAGCAGATACTGCCGGTTGTGGCGTTTCAGCATCAACAGATGTACCGGTGCTTTTGCCTGTGTAAGCACCCTTCAGTGTAGTTCCGTCAGCGAATCTCCACTCAGCGCCATTTTCATAAATAGCATTGTTGGGGCACTCAGGCTCGCAGGCTCCGCAGTTAATACATTCCGTTGTGATAATTATAGCCATAACTTTAAAGTTTAAGGTTTAGTAGATTTCGATAGATTCGCCAAAGATATTAAAAATCTGTTTAATGGATTTGGAGAAAAGAATAATTGCATTTACAAAGTTGGGGAATTGCTTGCATGATAGCAAAAACAAAGCATTTGATACCGTTATTTATAATGCTTCTAAACAGAACGGATGGTTCACAGAGGAAAACGTACGCCTGGTGATGGCTTCGTTAGGAGAAATGCTGAAAGAAGAGAAAATAAGGGAATGGATTTCTGAATATAAAGAATTAAAAACTGAAAACCCCAAACCGAAAAAAATTGGTGTTATCATGGCGGGAAATATTCCGCTCGTAGGCTTTCATGATTTTTTATGCATACTGATGAGCGGAAATATTTTTGCAGGCAAGCTTGCTACCGATGACCAATACCTCCTTCCAGCCTTAGCAAAAACCCTTAAAGAGATCGAGCCGGGTTTCAAAGACAGGATCCATTTCACCGATCTGCCATTCAACAAAACACCCGACATCTCCGCTTTCATAGCAACCGGCAGCAACAACAGCGCCCGTTATTTTGAATATTACTTTAAGAAATATCCGCACATTATCCGCAAGAACAGGAATGCCGTAGCTATTCTCGATGGAAACGAAACGGACGCAGACCTTAAAAACCTGGGCAAAGATATTTTCCAATATTTCGGAATGGGATGTAGAAATGTTTCTAAGATGTATATACCCCAAGGATACAATCTGGATAAATTCTTTGAAGCCATTGTAGATTTCGGAGATGTGATCAACCACAATAAATATTACAACAACCACCAGTATTACCGCACCATCTACCTGCTCAACAATGAAAAATTTCTGGATAATAATTTTCTGATGCTCAAAGAAAGCGAACAGATCGCTTCCCCGGTTGCAACATTATATTATGAACGCTATAAAAATGAAAATGACTTATTCAAACAGCTGACTTCTTGTGCAGATCAAATCCAATGTATTGTTTCACACCATCGAGTCCCCTCTCCTTTGGAGAGGGTTAGGGTGAAGTCTGGAAATGCACAATCCCCTGAGCTTTGGGATTATGCCGATGGAGTGGATACTATGGAATTCTTGTGCAGCTTAAAGTAATTATGCATCTTTACAACACACTGTGTCTTGATTTGATTTATGAATAAATGCTTCGCTTTTTTCTCATTTATTCTTTTAATACCCCAGCTTACATTCGGCAGCAATGCTGAAATAAAAGGACGTGTTCTCAACGAGAGAAAAGAGCCGGTAGAATTTGCTTCTATTGCTCTTCTGAAAGAAAAAGACTCCACGCTGGCTTTTGCAAATATCACAGACAGCTCAGGCAGCTATTCGTTTATTTCCGTTACTGAAGGAAACTATCTTCTGGCCGTGAGTGCAGCCGGTACATCGCGCGAATATTACGGCCCGCTGATTATTGACAGCGCCAGTGTTTCGCTCAGCATCCCAGATATTATACTTAAGCAATCTTCCAAAGAATTAAACGAAGTAGAAATTAAAGCCATCAAACCTCTCTTCGTTCACAAACCCGGCATGCTCATCATGGATGTGGAAGGAAGTGCACTTCGTTCGGCAGGAACCGCACTGGACCTGCTGAAAAAAGTACCGGGAGTAGTTATAGACAACAATAACAACATCATCTTCCGGGGGAAGCAGGGCGTGAATATTACCATAGACGATAAATCAACTTTTCTGGCGAATGACCAGTTGGTAGCCCACTTACAAAATATGAGTGCAAGCGAAGTGGTGCGCATTGAAATAGTAACTAATCCATCCGCAAAATTTGATGCGGCAGGAAGAAGCGGCTACATCAACATTGTAACGAAGAAAAAAGTTAAGCAAGGACTTAATGGAAATGCTCTCGTTTGGGGAGGGTATGGAATAAAACCTAAAGTGGGCGGAGGAACGGAATTAAGTTACGGAAAAAATAAATTCAATTTTTATGGAAGTTATTATTACGGAAGAAGAAATACACTGGAAGAACTTGACATACACCGGAACATACTCTATGCCGATACACTCAGCGTATTTGACCAGCAATCTGACATGGAAGAACTGAATATTTTCCACAATACCCGGATGGGCGTTGATTATTTCCCGGACAGTGTAACCAGCATGGGGCTCATGATGAGCGGGAGATTATTCGATCAGTCCTCCAATAATTTCACCCGAACGTCCATAGGAAAAAGTGATTCTGCATTTTCACTTCAGCAGAGAAATATTAAAAGTGGGCTAAACTACCGAGGAGGAAGCGGGGTATATTACAAAAAAACGCTCGACACTATGGGAGGGGAATTTTCGGTAAATGCGGTTCTTTTGATATACAGGAACGATGCAGGCGAGGATTTTGAAACGCGGTATTTTAATGATCAGATGTCGGAGAGCAAGAGCCCTTACCTCCAACGCAACAAAACCGCTACAGATATAAATATTGCCGTTGGAAAGATGGATTACATACATCCATTTAAAAAACACAATGCGAAATTCGAAACAGGGATAAAAAGCAGTTATGTAGAAACCAATAACTCGCTTCACTTTGATGTTCAGAACAATCAAAACTGGGAGAATGACACCACACGCAGCAATGATTTTATTTATAAGGAAATGATCAATGCGGCTTATGTGAATGGTTCATTCAAATGGAGAAAGATCGGCTTCCAGCTGGGTGTGCGTGCAGAGCAAACTATTTCTGATGGGAACTCCCCTACTCTTAACAAACAGATCATTAATCAATACATTCAGCTTTTCCCCAGTATATTTATCGACCGGCAATTTGGCAAAAACCACAATTTAAGCACGTCCTATTCCAGGCGTATTGACCGACCCAGCTACGAAGATCTGAATCCATTTATTTTTTACCTGGATCAATACACGTTTGAAAGAGGAAACCCTTTTCTCAAACCACAATTCACAGATGCTTTTGCTTTAGAATATTCATTTATGGATGCCGTATTCACTGCGGTAGAATTCAGCCGGACACGGGATGCGATGACCGATGTTACCGAACAGATAGATTCCACAGGAGCTACTTTTCTGACTCATCTCAATCTGAACACAGTGGACAATGCCTCTTTCACCCTTGGATTTCTTATACCAATCGGCAAATGGTTCATGGCAGAAAATTCACTGACAGAAACATACTCTTCGTACCGCTCAGAACTTTTTGGCGCAGAGCTTAACCGCCAGGCCTGGGCTTTCTCATTCAACAGCAGTATTAAATTTACGTTGCCCAAAGATTTCAGCATAGAGCTTTCCGGAGAATACCATACAAATATGCGCATGGGAGTTTTTGACATGAAACGTGCCGGTCAAATTGATATGGGCATCACAAAATACTTTTTCAAGAAAACTTTGTTAGTTGCCTTCACACTGGAAGATATGTTACGCACATCCACCGAGTACATTAACATTAATTATCAAGGACAGGATGTACAGCTGAGGAGCTACGATGAGAACCGCTCAGTTTGGATACGTGTGAGGTATACATTCGGACAATCTCAGCAAAAACGCAAGAGCGGGTACAAAAGTGCTTCGGAGGATCTGCAGCAGCGGAGCAACAACAAATAGATAGGACTTAATTTATTAGTTTCGTCACATGAAGGTAAAAGAAATTTTAAGCAGAAAAAGGATTGTGGACCTCCTTAGGCTTTTATGGAAAACCCTCAGGCGTTTTATCAGCGATGATGCCATGGGACTTAGCGCTGCCCTCGCCTATTACACGGCCTTTGCACTTCCTGCCATATTGATCATTCTTATCTCGTTAATAGGATATTTCTGGGGAGAAAAAGAAATTGAAGGACAAGTGCTTTCCGAGTTTAAACGTTTAATGGGAAAAGATGGGGCCGACCAGGTAAAATACATGCTGGATAAGGTGGCATCGGATTCAAACTCTACCACTACTCTGGTGGGAGTTGTCATGCTTCTTTTCAGCTCTACCGTTGTTTTTTATACCCTTCAGCATTCCCTGAACAGGCTGTGGAGAATACACGATGAAATACGGCATGGTTTTATTAAATATGTACTGGATAAAATGATCTCTCTGGGATTTATCCTGGCTTTTGGTTTTTTATTGACTGTATCATTAGGCTTACAAGCCTTCATTGCCTGGATGGATAACTATTTCAGCAATTTTGTCACACACAGGGTGCAAGCAGCTTCCATCGATCCTTCTTTGCTTGATCAGGCACTCGCCTATTTATCTGACATTTATATGAAATATTTTTCTTCCGGTTTTTTCATGCTGGAATTCCTGGTGGTGCTTATCTTAAACACCTTTCTATTTGCCTGCATATTCAAATTTCTTCCCGATGCCAGGGTAAAATGGAAAATAGCTATTCCCGGAGGCATTCTCACTGCATTGCTTTTTAAATTCGGACAATCTGTTATCGGTTGGAAGCTCGGCCATACTGATTTCACCAACAGCTTTGGCCCCGCAGGCGCCATCATCATTATCTTTGTATGGATATTTTATTCCTCCACCATCATTTTTTACGGAGGCATATTTGTCGACCTCTACGGAAAAATGATCGGGGAACCTATTAAGGCCATACCCGGGCATAGCCACAAGGAACATTCCCACGAAAAAAAATAAGCTCCGCCCCATTCTTTTTGCTCTCATAAAAAATATTTTCGCAAACGCATCGCTATTTCCAATACATATCGTAATATTGCAATATACTTATAGTCTATGGGAGTCACAAAAACCGAACACTTTACCGAAAAGCAGAATGAAATTGCTACGCTTATCAAAGCAATTGCACATCCGGCCCGTGTAGCCATTCTGGAGTTCCTTCTTAAAACAGAAGGATGCATTTGCAACGATATTGTGGACGAACTGCCCCTCGCCCAGCCTACCGTATCGCAGCATTTGAAAGAGCTGAAAAACGCAGGGATCATTACCGGAAACATAGAAGGCAACGCCATTTGCTATTGTGTAGATCAAAAAGCGTTGCAAAAAATCCAAAGCTTTTTCTCGAAAATGAATGACAAATTAGAAACCAATAAAAATAAATGTTGTTAAACTAAAAAAACATGAAACTATCAGAATTTAAAAACCATCTAAGTCAGGTAAGCTCCCTTAATTTTGCTCAACCCAATGGAATACCTGTTCCCAATCATTTCCATATCACAGAAGCAGGGCTTATTACCAAACACTTTATCGACTGCGGAGGAACCGTCCGAAAAGAAAAGTCCATTAATTTTCAGGTCTGGACCGCTGAAGATCTAGACCACCGCTTTACGCCCGAAAAACTACTTAAAATAATTTCCTTATCCGAACAAATTTTCAATAGCGAAGACCTTGATATTGAAATAGAATACCAAACCGATACAGTTGGAAAATACGGCTTGAATTTTAGTGATGGGAATTTTTTATTAACGGCAAAGCAAACCGATTGCCTGGCAAAGGATAACTGCGGAGTTCCCCAAGAAAAACAGAAATCGCAACTAGCAGAAATAGAAACAAGCAAATCATGCTGCACTCCAGGAGGAGGTTGCTGCTAAAACAATATAAATATTCCAACGCCATGACACCCATTAAAGTATTATTCCTTTGCATCCACAATTCCGCACGCAGCCAGATGGCGGAGGCGTATCTTAAAAAGTTTGGAGACGAAAAATTCCAGGCAGAAAGTGCGGGACTTGAACCAGGAAAGTTAAACCCAGTTGTGGTGGAAGTAATGAAGGAAGAAGGAATTGACATTTCAAATAATAAAACAAAAGATGTTTTTGAAATGCACAAGCATGGAAAAACGTTTGATTATGTAATTACTGTTTGCGATCCTAAAGCATCTGAAAGCTGTCCGATATTTCCAGGCATGTTAAAAAAGATAAATTGGGGATTTGACGATCCCTCTAAATTTGCTGGAACCGAGGAGGAAAAACTGGTGCAAACAAGAATTATCAGGGATAAAATTAAAAAGGCGGTTCAGGACTTTATCAAAGAAGCTGGGTAAAACTTTTCACTATATATTTTCTTTGTATCTTCTCATATTAATATTTGCATGAGAACTACTCCATCACTCTTATTGTTTGCCTTGACTTTAGCATTTTATTCCTCGTGCAAGAATGAAGAAGTAGTCAATAAGCCCAATCAGTTTGTTGATTTAGCTTCTACAATAAGACCTTTTCTACATGACCCTGGGTCAAAATTGGTTTACCAAGATTCAATTGGAAATTTAGACTCCGCTATTGTTTTTAGTGTTGATTCATCCGTAATGACCTTTAACACTTCTAAAGCCGAGCTAATTGACATGAAAGTTATCACCGTTGATTATACATCCACTTTACCGTTTTATCCATCGCACGTATTTAGGTCTAGTTATGTTACCGACAATAGCAACCTTGCTAGTTTTAATAGTGGGCAATTTCAGTTTTTATATAGTCCTTCTATTTCTTTGGGTGATTCAATTTGTGGATTTCACGGCAATTGTATTACCTGGTTAGGATATACTAATTCAATGAATGTAAAGGGAAATGAATATTATAATGTATACCATTTTAAAATTCAAAATAATCAACAGATTTGGTGGGATTCTAACATTGGTATTATTAAATATAAGACCTCTCTTATGGATTGGGAATTACTTAGGTCTGAATTAATAAATTAGTCATTCAAAGAGGTATTTCCCCTGTTCAGCGGAGCGTCCCCGCTAAGCTGACTAACCCAAGCCCTTAAACAACCTGCCCTGCCAGGTATTTCTTTTCTTCAGATGATCCTCAATGCGTTTTAAGACCTGATCATTTCTCAAACCGCCCCAAGTAGGTCCGGCCATAATTTTAGGAGGAGCTTCGCCAAATAAACGCTCCACAACAATTTCAGGATTTAACAATTCAAGAAAGGAAACAATAAAATCTAAATATTCTTCCAGGCCAAACAAAGTAAATAGCTCCGGGTTTCTTTTATACTGCACAGCCATTACGGTTCCTTTCACAATATGCAACTGATGTAGCTTAATAAAATTGAGAGGTAATGCGGAAATTATTTTGGCTTCTGCCATCATTTCTTCTCTTGATTCTCCGGGCAGACCAAAAATCAGGTGGGCACAGACTTTAATACCACGTTCGGCAGTCTTACGAATAGCAACTTCCGCCTCTTCAAATGTTTCACAGCGGTTCAATAAAACAAGCGTTTTATTATAGCAGCTTTCTATTCCGTACTCAATAGTTATGTCATAATTCCTTGAAAGCTCTGCTATATAATCCAGCTTATCATCATCCACACAATCCGGGCGTGTACCTATTACCAATCCCGTAATTTCAGGATGACTTAATATTTCTCCGTATATTTTTTTTAACTCAGCAAGCGGTTTGTAAGTATTTGAATACGCCTGCAAATAGGCTACATACTTTTTTGTCTTATACCTTCTCTGCAAGAATTTAATTCCTTCATCAATCTGTGAATGCAAAGGCAGATTGGGATCACAATAGGAAGGATTGAAACTGTCGTTATTGCAATAAGTGCACCCTCCAAAACCTTTTGTACCATCGCGGTTTGGACAGGTAAAACCTACATCCAGCGAAACTTTCTGAACCCTATCGCCATGCACTCTTTTTGAATAATTTGGATAGGCATTAAACCTGCGGCTATGCTGCCAGGGAAATGCTTGCTGATCGGTATTTATTTGGAGAGTATCCTGCATTGAGAGACATAAATTTAGTGAATTAGCCTTCTCCGCGTTCTTTGCGTTGTATTTCTTTGCGAACTTTGCGATTTCTGTATTTCAACAGCATTAACCGCAAAGGCCGCTGAGAAACAGCGCGCAAAGAGCGCAAAGGAATTAGAAAACAAAATAATTAGGTAATTTTACAGCTATGAAACGAAGAGAATTCATCAAAGGTTCGGCTATTCTTGGAGCTTCGGTCACAATTCCTTTTTTGGCAAGAGGTAACTCCGGCATGTTTGAAGCAAACTCGTACCGAAAAGTTTTTAAAGTCCTTAATACAGATAAAACAATGGTGGGTACTCTTCCGGTTCTGCGCGCTTTTGCGGGAGACCACCTGGACCATGTTTCTCCGTATGTATTTTTTGATGAGTTTGGCCCTGTAGAAGTATCGGCAAAAAGCAAACCCCTGCGTGTGGATGCTCACCCGCATGCCGGCATTATTCCTATCACTTATTTTCTGGCAGGTACGGGCCATCATAAAGACAGTTTAAATTACGACTTTCAGATAGGAAAAGGGGATTTCATGATGTTCAGCTCAGGTCGAGGGGCTATTCACCTGGAAGAAACAGGACAAAAGCTATATGATGAAGGAGGAAAATATCACGGCTTCCAGATCTGGCTGAACATGCCGGCTAAATACAAGTTCACAGATCCTTCCACGCATATACACAAGGAAGAAAAAATGGGCAACATTGAAACAAAAGAATATTCTGCAAAAGTGGTATTGGGGGAATTATTTGGCGCTAAATCAAAGATTCCTCTCCTCTTTCCTGCTTTTTATTTTCACATAAAAATGAAAGCAAACTGCAAGTTGGAAATACCTACAGATCCTGCGCACAATGCATTTATATATACGATCTTCGGTAATTTGGAAGTAGAAGGCAGAAAAGAGATCAAACCAAACCAGGTTGTTTTGTACCAGCGTGGCGAAAGCAAGGTCAACATCTTCAGCAAAGATGGATCAGAAATTTTAGTGTTGGGAGGTAAGCCTCTCAACGAACCGGTGTATTCTTACGGTCCATTTGTAATGAATACGGAGCAAGAAATAAACAAATGCATCAGCGATTATCAATCCGGAAAAATGGGTGATCCCAACCTGATGAATTCAACAGGTTCAAAATAAACGGAATCCATTTTGGAATTAGATCTGATATACTTACTTGTTTTAGCATTCATAGCAGGCTATATTGATTCTGTGGTAGGTGGCGGTGGCCTTATACAACTGCCTGCCTATCTGATCTTCGCCCCTCAATTAAGTATCACAACAGCACTGGGGAGCAATAAGTTTTCTTCACTTATGGGAACGCTGGTAGCGACAGCACGTTACCTGAAGTCGGCCAAGGTTATTTGGAAAGCCGTAACTCCTGCGCTTATAAGCTGCCTCATTTTTTCTTTTCTGGGAGCTAAAATGGTTTCTTATCTCAACAAAGATTATTTGCGCATTGTGATTTTATTTTTGCTCATTGCGGTTGCTACGTATACATTCATCAAAAAAGATTTTGGGCGGCATCACGTACCAAAACTCAACAGTGGCGAAACTACTTACCTTGGAATAATTATCGGGGCTGTGCTGGGATTTTACGATGGATTTTTCGGTCCCGGTACAGGGAGTTTTCTAATGCTTGCCTACGTAACGATCTTCGGCTTTGACTTTCTCAATGCATCTGTCTCTGCTAAGATCATAAACTGCGGAACTAACTTTTCCGCACTGGTCTTTTTCATGTATGGCGGATTTGTAGACTACGCACTGGCTATTCCGGTTGGAATATGTAACATGGCGGGATCATTCCTCGGGGCACACATGGCTGTAAAAAAAGGAAGCGGCTTTGTACGCATTCTTTTCCTGGTAATAGTTTCAGGATTGATCCTGAAATTCTCCTACGATATTTTTCAAGGATAAAATTACGGGCGGTACACGGGAACTTTTCCCAAATGTGCAGGAACGGGAGTTTTAGTAACCGCTTTTCCTAAAAAGTCTTCTATCCTTTTAAAATGGCGTTGATCTTTCTCCGTAATGAATGTGATTGCCATACCCGTGCTCTGCGCGCGCGCGGTACGTCCGATACGGTGGACATAATCCTCCGCATCGTTGGGAACATCATAATTGATAACGAGGTCAATTCCTTCAATATCAATACCACGGGCGAGAATATCT
>Ga0163144_10010942_pt1 | contig 19265 bp, 11 predicted proteins | sample OliLak19BULKMAT1_FD_123175 | JGI IMG/M metagenome (GOLD analysis project Ga0163144, IMG submission 123175) | Freshwater microbial mat bacterial communities from Lake Vanda, McMurdo Dry Valleys, Antarctica - Oligotrophic Lake LV.19.BULKMAT1 | ecosystem: Environmental > Aquatic > Freshwater >... | reverse complement strand
TATAGTAGCTAAATAAGACACAAAAGTAAAGTTGTTTTTGATTGCTTTCATAAGTATTAAATTAAATCAAGAATTAATAGAACAAAACTAATTGATTACATCCAAAATAGCAATAAAAATATTACGTAATTTATTGATTTAAAATTAGTTAAATAATATTAATTACACAATAAGAACGAGTAGTGTCAGCTATAAAAAACACTAACTAGCTGCCTGGTTAACAGGAACAACTACGCCAATAGTTGGTTGTGCGGCAACAGTTAGACCTGGATTGAAATTTCTTACTGCTCCTCTAGGCAATGTTATAGTTAAACTTATGTTTTTTACTCCCGCTGCTGAGTATGAAACAATTATCGTTGCTAATGAAGTTGTATTAAAAACTTGCGGAACTGAATTAGAACCAAAATTCCAATTCATAATAGAACCAATTGGAACAGCGGGCACAACGTTAACTGGAGAATTAGCGCAAGCAGGAGATGGATTCATTGAAAATCCGCATGTTGTAACAAGCACATTAAACGCTCTACCAGGGCTGGTGCCTACAGCATTTATACCAAAAACCGTCACGATATAATTACCAGCGGGCGTAGAACCCCAATCGACAAATATTAAATTTGTATTTAATCCAGATCGAGGAATTCCAGAAGGAGGAACACCTGCATCAGGATTAATAGAAGCCGTAGCAGGCAAGCCAACCCATTTGTAAGCACAAACCGAAGCATCAACATCAACTTCAAATTTTGACTCTGCTTGGTTTGAACATGATTGTAAATCACCTAAAACGACACTTGGTCGAAATGGAGGTAGTTCTGAAATTAAAGTGAACTTTATATTTCTAAAATTATCATCGACATTATTTATGAATTTGGTGGTAAACACATGCACACCCATGGATATATTGCAAGTTACCACCGTTCCTGTAACTGAAATAACACCTCCACAATTACCAGGAAATCTTAGGTGGGGTTCATCATGATATATAAAACCAACTCCAGTATTAATATCGGGCTCTTGAGCCGCATCGCAATAATCAAAGCCTGTGGAACGGAATTGAACATTACCGGCAACGGTTGTTCCGTCAAGAATAAAATCAACCAATTGCACACCCTTTCTTGCTGAATTATGCTCAACGGAAATCCTATAAATGCCATTTTTTTGGGCTCCAACTGTCCATTTGGCCCTATAACCATCACTTCCACCCCAACCTGGACTTACATCAGGAGAACGCTGATACTGTAGAAAAGGTGCACTTGCCCACGCTGACCAATATCCAGATATTTTTCTAGCATCAATGATTCCTGGTATGGTATGTCTATAGCCATCAATTCCGATGATAGGTGCTGGATTTGTAGCAATTTGCAATAGCGCTTCGTCCCTAGTACTAGCTACACCCATCGTTTCGGCTATCGTGTACAAACCAGTATTACCAAATTGTGCAAGGAAGTGATTAAAAAGTGAATTATAGCCATATCTAGCGTACCAGGTGGTCCAATAATCCAAACACAAATCTTTCATGCGCGGATCGGCCATAGCCAAAGCTTTATTTCCGCCACCTCCAGAAGTATAATCCATATCTGGACCTCCTTCATAGGCAATTAGTTTTAGGCCGTACTGTCCAGCTTTGCCTAACCAACCCTCTAGTTTATTTCCCATAAATTGATTGCTGGGGCCATGAAATTCACTGCTAAACTCTCCAAATATGCGATTGTCGATATCACTTTGACAGTTATCCAGAATCGTATTTACACCCATAAGAGTTGTAGGACTATTACCAAAATAAGGCGCTGCACCTACCTCATAGAAATATTTCTTTATAGATGCTTCTCCAAAATTATTGTACATATAATCAATACCATGTCCCACACACCAACCATCCCCTGGGACACCGTATGAAATCTGTCCTCCAATAACTGCTCTTACTCGATTATTAATTTCTCCCCATCCCCAAACCAAAGCAAACCTATCTACAATCTCTTTGGTTCGCTTGGCATTGTATTCTCTGAAATTTTGAAAACTGTTTGCTGCAAAATTAGGGACAACATTTTCAAATTGTCGGTAAGTACAAAAACCACCTGCGTTGTTCCATGATTCATTACCCAATTCAAAATAAACTAGTAAACTTGACTTTAGATTACCTTTTAGATACCGTGCCAAATTATCTAGGTAATCATTATTTGCCCATACAGGGATATTTATCCAAAGATGTGTATTCAATTCATTACTTAGTTGAACAACATGCTCCCATGATCCGCCTTTATTTAGAGATTGGTTTATGGATTGAGGTGCATTGAAATTCGGCCTTTGATTCCATGCAATACTTGTGCCTCCATAAGCAGGAACTGAAGCACAATCCCATTGATTATTTACGTAGGCTGTGTTGGCACTCAAAAAACCCATCCAGCGTAGCGTACTAAATGGTTTTATATGAAACAAATAATCTTGATCTATTATTTGAGTTTCGGCTATTTCATAGCCCGGACGCATTATTTTAACCTCAGAAACTTTTTCATGAAACCGCATAGTAAGTTCTGAATTAGTCGCCAAAGGTATATTGACATCAAACTCGTAATATGAATAACCTGTGCTTGGAAAATTTGCATTCGATACCAGATTATTAATTCCATTCGTAGCTCCAAAATTATCTAGTTGAGATAGTGTACCTCTATAGGATATCTTAACCTTCCCTACAATTGCTTTTACAATAGATACATCTCTCCCTATAACTACATTATGATTTGTTTTGGTAGTTGTCCAGCCATCTGTATCGATTACAATTCCATCTGACCCAACCTGCGAATGCGAAGGAGTCATCTGATGCCAAAGGTTAATCCAAGGCATACTTACTACATCACCAATATTACCACCTAGTGCTGGATATGGAATGCTTGCGGGTGTACAAGTTTGTCCAATAGTTTTTCCTACAAGGAAAAATGCAATTAAGAATACTTGTATTGTGTGATAGTAGTTTTTCATCTATAGATTATTGTATTTATTTTATTAATTCAATCAAAATTTATACAAATTCAATGTTCTGGCCAGGTGAAGGCTAATTAGTTTCCCCAATTCTGGCATAAATGATCAAAAATTTAGTAGGAGCTTTTACTCGACAAAATCAAACTGTGATCACATATAAATCACTAAACTAATGGAAAACTCCATCCGCCTCATACCAAATGGTTTTTGTTGAACTTTTATCAAGGTAATTATTAATTGCGAATACTTCGATCTTTAATATTTGGTACTTTCCGATATTAATTAAATATTTTATAAAAATTATACAACTTTTTCATTTACTGCAACGCTAATAATAATAGAATGTTTTAAAATTTCAAGCTGAATAAAACTAGCAACGGCATTGAAGTAAGCTATCAGCACCAGTACTGGTAAGCTATTTCGCTTTGCTATTTTTAACTATTTTAATCAGTGCTCTTCTATTGTAAGCCCGACCTTCAGCATTGTCTTCTCCAGTGTCAAAGTTGTTTTTTGCAACTGGAAATATTTCACCAAAACCTTTCGAGACAATTATGTTACTCCTAATACCGTGCGTTACTAAATATTCTTTTATCCTATCTGCTCTTGTTTGGGATAGAAAAAGATTATATTCTTGATTTCCTACATTATCAGAATGTGCTTCTATGGCAATGGCAACATTCGGACTTTTCTTGATTATCGCCACTAAATAATCGAGATTGTTTTCTTGCGTACGTATAAAATCTAACTCTTTATAACCAAAATAAAATGTAAAAGTGAGGCTATCAAAATCAGTTGCTTTCAGATTGGTAGTGTCTGACTTTTTCTTGTTTTTTGATACAACTTTATACTCTGACTTTAGCGAAATAGCAGATTCTTCAAGCAAAGCTTCTTTTTTTCTAACTAGACTGTCATTTCCTGTACTTCTTTTAAAATACAAGTTAATAAGGTGTTGATCGTTTTTCGACTCATGTACAGTTATCCTATTTTTTAATGTATCTGACATCTGTTTTACCTCTATTCTGTCCTTATCAAACGAGATAATATGTGCTAATAAGCTATCTGTTTTGTAAGTTGCAGAGAATTTAAACTTATTTTTTGGTTTTAGATAATATTCAGTTGCTAAACTATCGGTTATGGGCTTTATCGTTTCATTTTCGTTCATTGATAAAGTTAATTTAATGCTATTAGAAGCGATTTTCTTAAGGTTTTCATCAAAAGCAACCACAGTAATTTTAGCCTGCTCGGCAAATTTTATTAAATAAATATCTTCACAACAAGTGCTTTGTAAAGTTTGTCCACCCTCACGATTAGAAACAATGAAGGCATCTTTCGAATTAGGAATTTTTGAAAAATATGTGTCATCGTAGCTGCTGTTAAATGGAACACCAATATTTTGTGGTTTTGTCCAATCAGCAATTGCTCCACTGGATCTAAAAACATCAAAACCACCAATTCCTAAATGGTAATCTGAACTAAAAAATAATTCTTTGTTTTCCACATAATAAAAAGGGGTAATTTCATCGCCAGCAGTGTTAATGGATTTTCCCAGATTGCCCAAACTTTTCACTTTTCCACTGTTATCTAAAATGGCGTAATACAGATCTAAACCACCCATTCCACCTTTTCTATCAGATGAAAAATACAGAATATCGTACAACTTGCCATCTATAGCAGTGCGACTTACTGCAGGCTGCGTAGAGGTAACTTCACTAATATTTATCTTGTCCGATAATTTATATGGCTGCTGAAATGCATTATCTTTTACATCAGATACATAAATATGACAAATTGACTTATGTTTCAGGTTGTTTTTGCAACGAGTGAAGTAAAATTTACGCTTATCAAGATTGAAATTTCCATTTGCAGTGTTGAAACCGACCTTATTTAGCCTGTCTAAGCTTTTAGGCAAACCCCAATTCCCATACTCGTCTTTGTTGGCTTCAAACAGCTCTAAATGGTGAAAATGCGCCTCTCCAAAATCATATTTCAATAAAGTGTCTGCTCTGATAGAAGAAAACAGCAAACTAGAACTGTCTTTCAAGCTAGGTGCGAAGTCAGAATATGCAGAATTGATATTAGAGCCTAAGTTGGTGATTTCAGCGTATTCAAACTGATTATCTACTAAAACTATTGCCTCTCTGCAAGCTTTGATTTTCAGGTTGGCATCTTCTTTTTGTGTCTTAAAAACATTTGCTTTATAGCTTGCCTTTAAAAACGTTTCAAAATTAACTATGGCCTGGTCGTAAATTCCTAAATGAAAATTAGTGATTCCTAAATAGTAATACCCACCCAAACCACCTGCTTTATCGAGTTCGGAAAGCTTATCAAAATTCGTTTTCGCATGTTTATAATCCCTCAACTTCAAATTGACCTGCCCTAAAGCAAAAATATATTTGGTATTTTTAGCATCACTCTCTGACAATTTCTTTAGCAGCTCCTCAGCCTGATGAAAGCTGTGCCTTGCAATCATTAACTCAACAAGTTTATATTGCTTTTCAGGGCTTAGTTTTTGATAATTTCTATCTTGAGCCAATGCAGAGCAACATGTAATTAATAAAAACAATAGAAATACCTTGTCGATTTTAAAATGCATGGATGTTGGAGGTTATAGAATTCCGCAGGGAACAGTGAGCTTACCGGGTAAATTTCTACTTAAAAACCCTTGGTAAACAAGTGTGAATTCAATTGATCCTAAATTTGATCTGTTAAAATTTGGATTGTCTTTTAAGATTGAATTTATTCCTTCAATCGCATAATCGTAGCTGAATCCAGCATAAAAATTAGCGTAGCTTACTGCCACAGTTGGAATTATGGACTCTCCAAGTCTGTAGAAAGAACCTAGATAGATAATGGGGCTGTTTGTTACGTTTAAGTGGTAACCTAGCAACGCCCCTACAGCAAAGTTTTGAGATGAGGCTTGTCTGATGTATAAGAGTTGGGGTGTGACACTCGTTTTTTGGGAAAAACGGTACGATACTAAGGCATTAAAAACGTATCTCATTGGCAAATTAGAATTGCCTACACCCTCTCTGGGTCTTGAGGCATTGAAAAGCCCTACCCCAGCTTCAATTTCTACTTTTTTATTTATTTTAAAATTGTAAGCAACACCTACCGACACATTGACATAACTTAATCTATAGTTGTTTTGCGATTCGTTGTTCGACAATTGCCGATCGAAGCCAAAGCCGCTGTATTGCGAGCCAAATAGTTGGTTTGAAATGTCAGCAACTTTGTTTACATAACCAAGCTGGATTCCGCCCGAAATTCGATGTCTCAAAAATTCATCTAGATAATATTGATAACTTACAGTACCGATCGCATAGTTTGCTTTGTAAATGCCGTCACCAGCATCATCGCTCAATACAGCTAAGCCGATCCCAATAGAGTTATACTTTTGCTTCCCAACTCTAAAATTTATTTCTGCTGTGGCTCCAGAGGTGATATAGGGCGTATTTAGCTGCAACCATTGTCTTCTATGTACCAAACCTACACGATAGTCTGTTCGAAATTTCCCTACATAAGCGGGATTTAAATAGGAAGGCAAAACATAAAATTGCGAAAAATGCAAATCTTGAGCATAAATTTTAAAGCTGACTAGGCTGATAAATAATAGTAACGGTAATTTTTTCAGATTCATTATCTAACAAGCATTAAGTTTCCTTGGATCGGTTTTACATCAAATCCAAAAACAGATTCGGCAGTTGCGAAGTATTGGTACACGCCTGATGGAAGTTCTTGTCCGTTAAAAGTACCGTCCCATTTGCTATTTAAATTGCTGGTTTCGAAAACAACCTGTCCATATCTATTAAAAATTTTAAACGTTCTTAACAACTTTATGCCATTGTGAAACAAGTACAGTTCGTCATTAACGTTGTCTCCATTCGGTGAAAATGCAGTTGGAATTTTTATAAATGGACTTAGATCTAGGGCTAAACTTGTATCGCTTTCGCAGCCAAAATTGTTTGTAACTAACAGCGAAGGTGTAAACAGTTGAACGCTTTGGTAGCTATGCGTAGGGTTTTGCAGGTTTGATGTATCTCCATCGTCAAATTTCCAGCTCCATTTGCTGATTGTGGCTGCTGAGCTTCCGGTCAGGCTTTTATCTTCAAAATTTACAGTTGTACCTCCGCTTTGTGTTCCGTATATATACGCAAAGACCGCTTCTGGTGAAGGTGAAACTACAATACTTTGAACTTTCTCTGTCAAACAACCCAAGCTGTCTCTGACAGAGAGTTTGACTGCAAAGCTTTTGGCGTTTTTAAAATTATAGGAAAAATTAGGAGGTGCGTTTTTGATGGTATCATTTAATATGTACCAAGCAGTTTCCTTAATAGGATTGTTATTATTAAATGGCCTTGACAAATTTAGCAGCTGCAGCGGTTGATTTTCACAAGCTATGCCAGCATTAAATTCTACCTTAGGTGGCTCAGCAACTGTAATCGTCTTTTGAATCGAATCGCTACAATTGTTGGTCAAATCTATCACTTTTAGGTTTACTAAAAATTGACCAGGGGTTGAATAGTTATGAAACAAATTTTGAGTTAGTTTCCCAGAAAAGGTATTTATACTACCATCTCCAAAATTAATGACCAAAGAATCTTGGGTCTGGTAAATGTCATTGATTTCTGCTTTCAAATAGCTTTGAGAAGAATTTAGACATAAATCATTGAATGTAAATGCTGGCGCTTTTACGTTTTTTATATTGTAGGTAAAGGTTGAATCGGTATAACAAATCCTGATCGGATTGTTATCTTCTGTTCTGATTCTCAATAAGTTATTATCCTGCTCAATAAAATTAAACTGAAAGGAGTTATTTACATTATAGGAAAAAGGTAATCCTGTTTTGGTGGTGTCTACAAATGTTGGTACAGGAAAAGTATCTCTGAATAAATCAAATTGCCATTTCCGGATAGGAAATTCACCTTTAGCAAGTTCAATTCCGCTAATAGTGAGGTTGTTGCTGGCACATTTTTTGCCAAGAGTTTGTACACCAATATCTGAAATTTTGAATACAACTACCGAATCGGAGTAGCTTTTTTTGCAGGTATTGTTGTAAGTAATGGTTAAACCTATTTTTTTTCTGCCAGCAAAACTAGGAATGTAGTACCCTGAAGAAGCATTAACTTGGTATTTCGGCTTTCTTTGCCTTGCAGGATTGCCATATTTTGCAAGGCTGTCCGTAGCAACGTCATTGAAACTAGAATCTCTGATTTCCCCCTCTCCAAAGTTCCACGAATAAAAACTTATAGACTTTCCTTTGGGTCCGGAAAATAAAATTGGTTCTCGAAAGCAGAGTTTATCGATTGGTTCAATTTTCAAGGTATCAAATGGTAAGTAGGTCGATACTGTTTGAAATGCAGTGTCTGCACAGCCATAAATGTCCTTTACAATTAGCCGAGCTAAAAAAAGGGAGTCTGGTTTATATTTGTGGCTGGCAACGTTTAAACTGGTCGCATTGGGAGCTCCATCTCCAAAACTCCAGCCGGCAGTGGAAAGTGGATAAACTGAAAATGTGTTATTTGTGAAATTGGTGGAGGTAACGGAATTGCAGTAATCATCTGTAGCAAAAAACGCCTCAATCGGATATTCTGCGAGTAAGCAAACCGTGCGCGAGCAGCCTATTTGATTGGTTATTGTAACTACATAAAAGCCTTTAGAGGTTACCGTAAAATTATAATCTGTACCCACAAAGTTTGGTACACCGTCCTTTCTAAAGGTATAAGGAGAGAAGGAGGTTGAGGTTGCCTTCACTTTTATTATACTATCAAGGTTATTGCATTTGATATTGTAATTGTTTGCACTTATGGTTGCTGTTGGTCTTTCCTTGATGGTGATTTTACGTGTCAGTGTCACATCTTGGCAACCTTCATATTTTATTTTTGCAGTAATGTTATATTCCCCTTTCAACCCGTAATTTACGTTTTTTGGGCTTAAACTGCTTGAGGTCAGCGTGGTGTTGTTCCCAAAGTTCCAACTAGTGAAATTGGGCGGGTTGCACGACTTAGCATATTGGTTGGTTGCTAATAGTCCTATTTTAGTGCTAGAGACGACACATAAATCCGTTCTTCTACTCTCGCAACTATCTGAAAATATTGAAATTTGATAGTTTAAAGCTTCACACAATGTAGTTTGTTTAAAAGCAGAAACTTTGCACCCATTTACGCCTACAGCTGTAAGAGATACATTGAAAGTGCCGTATGTATTATATAAGTGTTTGGGGTTTATTTGATTTGCAAAACTTCCGTCACCAAAATTCCAAGAAACTGAAGATACTAAGTTCGGGGCAGTTGTTGTACCCAAAAATTGAATCTCTTTTGTTCCGCAGCTAGGTAAATTGACTATATCTACCCTAAAGCCTGCATCCAATTCGACAGTTCCTTCTGCAAAACAGCCTTTTGCATCAATAACTTTCAAATTGTACGTACCAGCACTCTTAATAATACTTGCGGTGCTTTCACCCGAATTCCATTGGTAGGTGTAAGGTGCAACGCCACCTACCACCACAGGGTTGAGCGTATCTTTTACAATGCAATCTTTAATTTTTTTATAGGTAAATGGAAATTGCAACTGTAATCTTGGGTTGACAGTAATAGTGTACAAATAGGTCTGCTTTCCGGTAATAGGGCAAGCAGAATCTTCGACAGAAACTACAAAGGATTTCACACCTAACTCAGCAAATGATGGCTTCCATCTCACCCCTATTTTATTAGGATTGCCTATGTTTTCGTACGAAACTGATTTATTAAAATTTCCATTAAAAAAAAACATACTGTCACCTAAAGAATTGATAAAATCGATGCGAACATTTTTGTCTTTTGTATTCAGATCTCTCCCTTCTAAAAAAAACAAATGCTCTTGACCTACACATGCACCAATTGAAGTTGAATAATCATTGGTACCATTAAAGCCCGATAAAGTAGGTAGTTTATTTTGTTTGCAGTCCGACACAATTATTTGTGCATCTCTAGTGACACTAGCAATTAATTTTCCCGCAATATTGTATTCATTTACTTTTAATGACAAAACAGAATGTTGGTTGACGGTGGTAGGGGAAGCCAAAATGGTACCGTCAGTCGCAATAGATACTTGAGGAACTGAAGTAAAAGGACTAGCAGGAGAAAAACCCGATTTAAAAATTACATTTCCTGTCTTGCTTACCCTGGGGGCAGTAAGTACTACTTCAATTCTGTTCTTATCGCTGTCGAAAATGCCATAATTAATATTGCTTTGCTCGCCAACACAAATAATTGTGAGTGGATTATTTGTAAAAACGGGCGAACTATTTTCGGGTGCATCTAAGTTGTTGAGCAGCGCATCTATATACAGGCAATTTGTTTCTGGAGAAATAATTGTACTGATATCAGCATTTCTGTTGCACTCAACCCAACTCACTATCCAGTCATTGCACGCGGTTGGAGGTGCAAAAAATCCTTTATACACTATTTTTTTGAACCCAAAAGCAGTTCCACCTTCACAGGTATTTTTTTCCGCTTTGCACGAAGGATTTAAAAGAGTTTCTGAAACTTTGCTTACTACAAAGTTTCCACTTTGGTTGCAGCTATTAGAACTGAAACTAATATTGTAATTGTTGAGCACACTAGATTGAGAGCTACAATTGTAATAAAAAGTCAGTGCGACTTCATATCTGTTGGTACTTTGAACAAATGAGTAGGTAATCTCCGCACCAACAGCTCTTGAGGCTAGCAGCTGAGAAGAGTTCAAGATGATTAGACAAAAAATCAGGAGAGTAAAAAAAATGGATTTTAAAATTTGGTCTTTTTTAAAATTGTTCTTCGGCAGATGATTACATAAGCCAAAATAATTTGTAGCGTTTCGCAAGTATTTATTCGTTATTTTTTTATTATTTAGATAACAAATCAATCCTACAATCTTAAGAGTTGAGAGCAATTAAGCCGATGAATATTTGCAACTAAATTTTTGCAAAATAAATCAATTTGATTGGAACAATATAATTTTAGCAAGGAAAAATATATAACTTTGTTGAATTGTTGAATAATAAAGATGTAATCCTACTTTTCTAGCAAGAAAATAGTGCTGCATTGGATTACGGCAAAACCCAAGTTCAAAAAATTTTATGGATTGGTGATCACAAATTTGCTTGGACTGTACGTTCCTTTAAAATTTGAAACATAGGGAGAATTTAGGTACAATTTCGACTTTTTAGTTTCCACTTGTACCTGTACAGGTTCGACAACCTGCGGAGTGGTTTGAACTTCTTTTGCATTAGCAGGTTCAGGTTTGTCATTCTCTTTTCCGCTAACTAAGCTTGTTGCGATTGGTTTTTGCGAAACAATCGATTTGTTAAAATCATCTCTTGCTCCGTTTTTGTAGATAATATATTGCACATCTACTATTTTCAAACTGTAGTTTGGCCCCAATAAATTATCTGCCCTTTTGTATTTCACCACCTCATCAGTAATCTCGCTTACTACCGCTTTTACTTCAAAATTTCGAATGGTCTTAATCAAATCATAATCGCTCAATTGCGCAATTGCTGCTTGGGAGGATAAAAAAAATAAAAGAAGAAAAACTTTTTTGGCGATGCGCATTGAAGTAGATTTTAGATGATTTTTAATTTTTTAATCTGAAGCCTATGGCAATATTTACTGGAATAGTGCCGCCCCTAGTCATAGTGTAAGGAGATTCCTCGGCAAATTTACGTTCTTGTGAAATATGACTATAACTAAAATTGGGTGAATAAGTGGCTTGTACAAAGAGGCTTGACCCTGTAGGCGAAACCGTTATTCCAAACCTGACACCTCCTTCTAGGTAAATATTCTGACCTACAACGTTTTTCAAATAGGTATCTCCAAGGAGGTCTGTAATATCTGCATAGTTGCTACTTTGATCTGGTGTTGCAAAATATTTGATTTTCGATTGCGAGTAGATATACCCAATGTTTGCCATAGGTTCGAAATAAAGGCCGCTTCCCAAATTCACATATTGCGCTAAGCTGAGGTAGCCTACAAAAGAAGTAGGCTTGTACGAAATTTTGCCAAATCCAAGACCCGGAAACTCGTATTGCTCATAAAAATCATCTAAAATGTAGTTTCCCCCAAACCCAACTTTAAATCTATGTCCAATCTCCCAATTCAGTCCCATTATGAATGTACGGGTGAGTGCCCCTCCATAAAAAGAAATGTAATTTTTGTCTTGTTTTTTCTGTTGCAATAGGAGCCCGGGATACAATTTTTTTCCATAAATCTGATAAAATTGAGTAAGGTCTGCACCATCAGCCTTGCCGTTTGCATCGTTAAGGTTGTTCCAAATATGGTTTCCCTTCACTCGCACAGCCGCAATGGGTTTTGGGTCTGCGGTGTTCATTGTTTCAGGACCGCCTACTTGCCTCTCGTACACTAGGTATAAGTCGTTTTTCTCCAAGCCCTCCTTTAAGCCTATGTCGGCCTTAATAGGCTTTGTGGCGTACACCTTTGATTTTACCATAAACTGCGACAAGCCTTGCGACATTGCACCTTGCTGGCCTTGATACATTGATGATAATGCTAGCACGGCTTGTGCTTGTTCCTGAGGTATTGCTGCTCCTACAGTTCGGCCACCTTCAAGTGCTGCCAGCCCTTGTGGTAGCGTTTTGCGCATTAAATCGTCTATTCTTTGTTCATTTTCCTTTCCATCGATTGTTATCCCGGTAACATCCGAAGTTTTGGACGATGTACTGATATACTTTACGTTAAAAATGTTTGAATTTTCAAACTTATCAGTTCTGTCCAGATCGGCCCCATCTGAAATCCAATATTCAGTATAAAAGTTGTTGGCTACCTGCTCATTCCAATCCAACTGAAAAAGGTGCACATCTATAAAGCAAGTGAAACCTCTCACATTCTCCACCACAGTGCCGGCAACATTAGCAATATCGGCTAAACTTCCATATCCAAATGCATCTAGTAGTGAACCAGCTACTTTAAGGCCAGCTCCAGCAGCTTTTGCGGGCGCTTCTTTGTCAACAATTTTAAACGAGTAGACGGCTATATAGGATTTCTTAATCAGATTTTCCCCAGCATCTTGTATTTTAGACATTCCGGTTTTCGATGCCAATGCTGATTTTACATCTAAATCAGTGGCATTGTACTTTCCTCTGGTGCTGATTAAGTCCATACTCATATTTCCCTGCTCATCTCTATTAAACCATTTGGCTAGCATCATTTTCCCAGCTCCTGATTCATTAAGATATTTTTCTAATCTGAAACCAATATTTTGCTCATTTGCCGGATTTTCATCTACTGGAATATACCTTAGCGGGATACTGTGGTCGTCATATTTTTCAGGCATAGGCTGCTTTAAAAATGAATTCCTAATTTCGGTTGCATATTTTCGATCAGCCACATCTAACAATACGATTGATAGGGCAGACCTATCATATCTTTGATCGGCAGTATTTGAGTATTGCTGACCATACAGCGATCTTTCAATTGAGAAAACGCAAAAGAACACGGCTAGTAATTTGATCGATAATTTCATTTGGTAATTAAAAAGTAGTGAAATACTGGGAGATGCGTGAGTTTGAAGGTGTTTCTTTGTTTCCATTATTTACGCCTAACCAATATTGTTTCTCACCAATTAAGGAGGTAGGAACGGTAAATCTCAATGTAGTTCCATTCGTAGAAGTTCCTACTGCTGAAGCCGTAGCGTTGGTGCTACTGTTATCTGAGTAAAAATACACAATATTGGTATTGGTGGCAGAGAATTTAGTTCCTGTTATGGTAACAGATGATCCACGTTTTGGAAATCCACTACCGTTATTATGAGACAGGCTTGATAATACTGGATAAGGAGTTCCCGCGCTTAGGTACAAGCTCGTCCTGTTTGCACTTAGCGTCTCAAAGCCTGTAGAATGATTGTAAACTCCCAAATAATAAAAATTAAATGTTCTCAAGTTTGGAGGAATATCAACCACAATTTGACTGCTGGTGTTAACCGAGGCCGTTGCCCATGCTTCTGAAGTAGAGCCGCTTTGCGAAGAATAGAAGTAAACCCAATTCAAAGAGTTTGAAAAATTAGAACCCTTGATGGTAATTGTTGATTCTCCGTAAAAAGAAGATTCGTGCGATGTAATGGTATTTATTACGGGGCTGCTTGACTCTACAGCTGGAGTGCCAAAGTTGATATACATAATCTTTCTGTCTGTCAAAAGAGTGGTGCCAAAAGCTGCGTTGTTAATACCCAAATAATAGCTAGAAAAAGAAAAAAGGGTATTAGGAATAATTATTTTGAGCTTTGTAGGGCTAATATAAGTTGCCTCTATGGTTACGTAGACATTGACATCTGATGGGAAGTTATAAACATAAACAGTGTTACCGAAGCTTGAAAAGTTAGTTCCATTAATGGTAATTGAAGACCCTTGAAAAATACGGAGACCATCACCAGATGTAAAACTATTGATTACAGGTGTGGTAGATGTAGATGCTCCCGAGGTAATGAAAATCGTTTTTCTTCCATCCGCTGCTGTTGTTCCGAACGTGTTGTTAAAAACGCCAAGGTAATAGGTAGTGCCGGAGCTGAGGTCTGCTGGTATTGTAAATGAAATTCGGGACGAGTTCAAATAAGTTGAAGAAGTTTGGGTAATAAAATTTGTATTTATCCCATCGTAAAACCAAACATCGTTCACATTAAAGGCGGCAAAATTGCCACCAGATACTGTTGCAATCTCTCCTTTTCTAAACCTCCCATTCAGTCCAATTAGGCTGGTGATAAACGGGGTTGAAACAGGAGCAGGTTTGATTTTTAATTCAATAAAAGCATTTGTGGGGGTTTCACCAATACTATTTCCTACACCCAAAAGGTACGAATTTCCCGTTAGTAATTGAATAGGTATCGAAAAGCGAAGCGAAGTCGTGCTAATAAAGGTAGTAGTTGCGTTAGGTAAATATAAACCTGCTCTGGAATCCCAAATGTAAATGAAATTACTTACTGTGCTAGAAAAGTTGCTACCAATTAAAGTGATAGTGGCACCTTGAAATGGCTCACCCACTATTGCAGTGATTACAGGATAAGAGGGAATGGGTTTAGTATTAGCTCCAAATCCCTTGGGTGATGCTGGGTCTTCGTAAAGTAATTTGCAACTGCAAACAAAAAAAACCAAGGCAACCTCCATTACAAATACAATTTTTTTCATCTTTTCGGCTACTTTTATCTGTGGTTTTTAAATTATGACAAATGGCTTTTGACGATTGGTTTTTATTACAGAACGATAAATTAACATACCTCACCGCTTTGGTGAAGCAAGAATGATTATTTCCCATGTTTTCGGATTGACGAACCCAAAAGCATGCTTTGCAACTTCGCTCGCTATCATATATCCCCTGCTACAATATGAACGTGGAGAATGAAACAGAAGTATAAGGTATGGCACTGGATAAGGAGTGCATCATGTCATTTATTTCCTAGTCATCTCTGTCAAACCACCATCTCTTTTAATAAAATTGAACTTCTCACAGTTACCTCCGATCTTTCCTCCCAGTTAGGTGGCGATTCGGCAGTCTTTTTTCGAAATTAATTCTTTTACACAATTCTTGCTGTCGCAAAAATTAGGATTTGAATCCTTTGTTGAACTTGATGATCAACTATATTTCCATAATGGCTTCGAATGCCAGTTCTATGTCAATTACAATTTATTGTACCCGTCAATGAATAAGTAGTATTTGAGGGCACAAGACTACGCATGTTGGCCGAGATCGTAATCGTACTTGCTGACCGCGATACAGTACCAGTGGTAGCCACGAACGTGGCACCTGTAGATGGGTTGGTGATCTGGATGGCCGTACATGTGGTGCAGCTGCCCGTGTAATATTCATCCGTCACACTTTTACTGCCGGAAGACGGAGCGTTTGGAACAATTACTGAATATTTCTCATTGACCATAAAGGTGCTGCCGATACCAGATCCGCATGCCGCACTAATTGCCACATATTTAGAACCTTGCCAATTAAATTCGGAAGTTAGTGTAATTTTAGGCTTAATATTCTCTACTCCGCAAGAGATAAATAAAATACTGATGGCCAAATAAAAAAGTAATTTTTTCATGATACTTATAAGGGTTTATTACTAATAAGGTGAGAAAGATTTGAAATATTTACAAATTAACAAAGTATTTTTTACAAATGCAATGCTCCCTTAGGGTCATATTTAATAGTCAGCCATGGCTTCTACATATTTCGACAAATTCTGCTGCCTTATTGCATTCCCACTTTCTAAAATGTCTTCCCAGTAGTTTTTATCTTGTTTGGAGAAATAAATTACTTATCAACGATCGCAATTTGTGACTTTGCGGTTGAACGATACTTCTTTAAGAAACCCAATCAATGGATGTAGCAGAAAAAATACAAACAAAGATTACATAGACGCAGGTTTTCATATTCGCTACTTTTGACACATCGAGTACAAATATTCCTCTCGATGAATTAACCTTTCATTCAAGATCACTTGAACCATTTTTACAATAAGCAGCACCCCGTCTGGAACTGACCGCTGAACCCCCCCGCCTTCAAGCGCCTCCAGCAAATGGATTGCTAAGCTAGTGATGCTGCTACTCTCAGTTTTGCCGCATGCAATGGCAACACCCACTTGCTAGCAGTAAACTGAGTTGTTGACGATTTTCACAATGTTTTACCCTAATTACCTTCAAGTAAATGAACACTTATCATCGAAAAGCAAATAGATTTGAGCTAATAAAAATATTTGCTACATATTTCCCAACACTCGACATGAAAATTCTCTACATGTTTTCAATCTCGCTGATTACTATCGGTTTTACGAAAGCCCAAAGTACAATTACCTACGACTTTCAAGATACCTTGGCTGCCCAAAACAACGCGGGGCCAAAACTTAAAAAGCTTGGATCTGGAGGATTCAAAACCGATACCATCAATTGTGCGAATCAGGTTAGAAGGGTGTATCATTTTGACAAAAATATGGGTTTGCAATTTGATAATGACCTTGCCAACAACTGGTTTCAAAAATCTTACACCATTGAATTGTATTTTAAAATGGAAGAAATGAATAGTTGGAAAAGGGTAGTGGATTATAAAAATAGAATCTCAGATTGGGGCTGTTATGTGTTTTTCGGTAAGTTGAATTTCTACAATATTGCAACCAGCGATACAATTCCTTTTTCGGCTGGAAAGTATCAATACTACACCGTTACGAGAGATTCGACAACCAAATTGGTAAGCATTTATTCTTCTGGATCTTCCAGAATAAGGTTTGTCGATACTGGAGATCAGGCGATCGTTGGCCAAGCCAATGTGCTAAACTTTTTTCAGGATGACCTTGCTGTGCAAAATGAAGCAAGTGCTGGCGATATTGCGTTGTTGCGCTTAACTAATATTGCGTTGGACTCCACTGCGGTCAAAAATCGTTACGAAAATCTCTGCGCTACACTTACATCAAACAAGCTGGAGTTAGAGACTTTAGAAACCAATATTTTTCCAAACCCGGCCAAAACCAATTTTACGGTTTGGGCTCCTGAAAATCATGCCATAGTCAGGGTGCAGTTAATTGACAGTCAAGGAAAGGAAATCAGAAACTGGAACGGATTTTCAAACCTAGATCTCTCTGGGGTGAATTCTGGCCTGTATTTTGTTAAGGTAGTTTTTAGCAATTATTCGCAAGTACACAAGCTTTTGCTTGAATAGTATCGAGTGGTACTTTCATTAGATTTGAGATTTTTAAAAGCGAAAGAAGCTAACAGGATCTCCTTAAAAGTAACGATCGTCTGATAGTTAGTATAATGCACAAAAAATAATCCCCGAGAGGTGCCTTTTACAGGCATGATCGGGGATTTAAGGTTTTTTTGAGTTTACAAACAATTATTTATCCAATGCAAAACATGCCATTCGATCATCATACTACTTATAGTTTCCCACGTCTTGGTTACTGTATTCTTGAAATTGCATTTTTAACAAAACTAAAATCTTGGCCTACGGCCAAGGTGCAAAATATATTATCATCATTATGCCCTTGGCGTAGAGGTAAGCGAAGTATCTCTTCATTTTGCCAAATAAAAAAGAGCATTTGATTACTGTTAAGATCTAAAAAACAGAATTTTTTATAATATGCCAAATGGAGGGTTTTTATGTGTAAATCATAGCTTTAGCAGAGTACACCTTGCCGAAGTCTCATCATTTCATAATCAATCTGTACCACCACCGCTCACATTTATCTATAGTTAAGTAATGGTATGGTTTCAAAATTACGGAATTGCTTTAAAAAGACCCAAGCAGCAGGGTTGCGACACCGATATTTTTACATAAAAGGCAAATGCAAGCCAAATTAATGTGATGGTGAATTGCCACTGCTAGTAATGCAGACCAAAATATTAACCAGTCTTATTTTTTGTAAGAAACATAAAGGCTTATCCTTTATTTCTCATTCCATCGCACGCTCACTATGATTTCATTTTTTCTCCCCAAGAATTGATATGGAGCATTGTAGCCCAAAAAGCGAAAGTTACCATAATATGCAATTCCCTTTGCCTTCAGTGCACTTTTCAATTTCGTTACGTACTTTTTAATTTGATTATCGTTGGCGTAGCCACCAAATTGGATCGCTGCAACGTACTCTTCGGTAGAGGTGTTGATCGTGATATTCTTATCGTTTGGTTTTGGTAAATTGTCTAAAGTATACGTGGCTGGCATCACAAAACTCATAGATGATTGGTTGTCATTAATATCCATGTGTACGGGCGTGGTCATATCAATATTTTTGTTGGCTTGGTTGCCTCCAAAAATAAATCCGGCCAATGTTCTGAACCCAGCGGAGGATAAATCTTTATAAGTATTGACGCTCATAGAAACGGATGCCATCATTGCAGCTGGATAGAGGCGTATTTCAAAATCTTTCTCGTTTTTAATAATTCGAAAGGGCTGGGTTTCGGTCTTCGCCATGGTAAAATAGGTTTGTGAAATTATTAGCAAAACAGTCAAAACCAATATTGCAATTACAGTTATTTTCATTGTTTGGTTTTTAGAATAGATAATGGCAGGTACTTATATGGATGGTCCGCAGTCTCGTGATCCCTGAACAGCCCTCCTAACTTACCTTATGAAATTGTACGACAACGGTAAACGGGGTTGGGGCTTTCTGAAATATATTGCTTGGCTATACTACATTTAATACATACCTGCCACTTTTGCAAAAGGTGGTCAAAAACCTGTGATTTTCTAACCGCAAAAACAGTATTTTGTTTCATTGCAGCTCGACTAATCTACAAACGCTACTACTTACGGTAGGTTTTGTGTACACGCATAGATTCAGTG
>Ga0163144_10010941_pt1 | contig 19265 bp, 15 predicted proteins | sample OliLak19BULKMAT1_FD_123175 | JGI IMG/M metagenome (GOLD analysis project Ga0163144, IMG submission 123175) | Freshwater microbial mat bacterial communities from Lake Vanda, McMurdo Dry Valleys, Antarctica - Oligotrophic Lake LV.19.BULKMAT1 | ecosystem: Environmental > Aquatic > Freshwater >... | reverse complement strand
TGGTTCCCATGAGCAAGCTCACGGGGGACCACCAACTGGCAATTGATCAATCAATTCCGTTATGAGACCTGACCCCTTTTGGTTTTCGCGAGTAGGTAGGGTTTGCGGCACCATTTAGCGAGATCGAAATGCGTATAACACGCTTGCCACCGACACTGGAATCAGTAAAGCACAGTAGCCTATATCCGTCCAGGAAGTTCCAGACTCGGAAGGTATTAGCATAAAGAGACATAAAATTAGGAGATCTGCTACTGAGTAAATGATCGCATGAGTAAGCCATCTGGATTCAATTGTTTTTCCTAAGTAGAAAGCGCCAACGATCGAAGGTATGAAGCCAACAACAAAGCCAGCGACCATGAGAATCGGGCTATCAATATAGGTCGTTATTGACGAGCCAGCTGCGAACGTAAGAGAGATCGCCATGATTCCGCATCCGATACCAAGGACGCAACTAACTCCAAAACTGATCGCAATAGCGATCAAGATCGCACGCCAATTGAGTGGCGTCATGACAGGTCTGTCTTGAAGCTTCAGTATCGTCAGCGGTTCATATGGGTTCGATGGCAAAAGATTACTCCGTCAACAGAAATTGTATCCCATGAACTGCAGCGAAGGAAATGTGAAAAGCATCAATTCGAGCTTTCGCCGCCCCCTACGAGTTCACTCGTGGGAGCGCAAGCTTAGTGGCTAAGTTCGGTCCTAGCTGCGAAGCTCTGGTTCCCACTACATCACAGCTGGCACGAAGAACCACATCAGCGTCAGCACCACGCAAATCGTGTAGGCAACAAACAAGCTCGGACGAAAGACTCGCAGCGGAACATAGGCATCGCTCTTTTCAAACAACTTGCTCAAAACCCGCCAATAATAACCCGCTGCAATCACCGCGTTAAAGGCCATCAATACCGCCATCGCAATCGACCACGGATCTTTTGTCCCTGCCGCAACCGTTCCCATAAACACCAAGAACTTCGCCCAAAATCCTGCCGTCAAAGGCAAGCCAATCAAACTGATGAGACATACCGTCATACCAATCGAGGCTGCCGGCCTGCGATAAAACATCCCCGACAAATCCCCTACCAACTGCGTCTTGCCACCCGCTGCCTCAATCTCACCCAAACAGGCAAAGAATCCGAGCGTCATCGCCGCATACGCTGCCAGATACGAGAATAGTACATTGGGCTCCGCGTTCTGCCGCAAGAGCGCCGTCAAAGCCAACAAAAGATACCCGGTGTGCGCTACGCTCGAATAAGCCAACAGTCGCCTCAAATTACTCTGGGCCGATGCCATGAAGTTGCCAATGATCATCGTCAGAGCCGCACATACCATTAAAACAGGCACTACCACCGCAATAGCTTCTGCACCGAGCCCGGTCCCCACTATACGGATCAATGCTACGAAGCCCGCTACTTTGGGCAAGTAACTCATGATGCCCGCTAACGTCAAACTCGTTCCCTCGAAAACATCCGGAGCGTAAAAGTGAAAGGGTACCGCAGTGATTCGAAACGCCAAGCCGCACATGACCAACACGACTGCAAACGACACCAATCGACCACCAGAGGCATAACTACTTTGAATCACCTGCAAATTCGTCGAACCCGAAAATCCATAAAGGTAACTCAATCCCAAGAGGAACAAGCTCGATGCAAACGCACTTAACAAAAAGTACTTCATCGTCGCTTCCGAACCCGCATTATCACCCTTGGAAATTCCGAGCATGATGTAGGTTGGGATACTGATTAACTCTAAACCTAAGAACAAAGATACCAAATCGTTCGACGCTCCCACAACAGGGATCGCCCCGATGATGATGAGCAAACAACCGTAGTACTCGCCTAAGTTCGCCTTCGGTGCCGTCGACCATGACATCAATATCAAAATCAACCCGCCCAGCAATGCAAGCCGCTCCGATGCCAATGCCGTTTCATCAAATCGAAACAACCCTTGTCCAAGATCCGCCGGAATCGTCCGCCAAACCTCCAGAATTGCCGCAAGGACGAGGATAACGAGAGATGCAACCGCAACACCCGTCCGCTGTCCATGAACATCCCGGGCATTGCCAGGCTTTAGAACCAACGAAGCTGCCATCACTACTGATCCACCGAGGATCAAGGTGATTGCCGGGGCCATGACGGCCAGCGAGGACTTTAGTGTTTCGAGGGTATCCACAGTAGGTTCAGACTCTTAATGTGTCGTTTGCGGTTTTAAATGACTAAATATTTGATTAAGGATTGGATTGAGCGACTAGCTTATCGATCTCTGGATGCACTGCTTTCGCGCTCCGCTCAGAAACAGTCGCAATCATCGCGACATCCTTCTCGATCAGGTGGATGGTGTCTTGCGGTCGCAGCCCTATGAACAAACAGACAGCTGCCATCGCTACCAGCGGCAGAATCTCATTGAGTTCAAGATCTCCGGTCTTCCCAACTGCGATTTTGCTAGTCGGAATTCCGTCGCTTCCAAAGAGAAGTCGCTGAACAATTCGCAATCCGTACCACGCTCCCAAAACGGTTCCGAGAACCGCAATCGCCGTAAACAAGCCTGAGACGCGAAGCATGCCCGTCATCGCGAGCACTTCTCCAACGAAGCCGTTCAAGCCAGGAAGTCCAGCACCGGCTAGTGTAAAGAAAACCATCATGACGCCGAGTTTGGGATAAACCGCTGCCAACCCACGATCCTCCACTGCCAGCGACATCGATCCTCGCCGCTGTTCAATCATCGCGAGCATCAAGAACATGCCGCAAGTAATGATTCCGTGATTGAACATCTGGATTGCAGCCCCGGTCAGGCCCTCTGTGTTCATCGACATCAGCCCCAACGTTATGAACCCAACGTGGCTCAGTGAACTATAGGCAAGCACCTTTCGCAAATCCGTCTGCGACAAAGCAACCAGCGCGCCATAAACGATGGCCAACGCCCCAAGTCCACCGAACAACATCTGTGCATATGTGCTCAACGCGATCGGTGTCAGAGGTATCACAATCCGAATGATTCCGAAAACGCCAAGCTTCGCAACCACCGAAGCGATCAGAGCCGTCGTGTTCGGATGAGAGACCGCATAAGTCGTTGGCAACCATGTATGAAGAGGCAAAATCGCAAGCTTGATGCCAAAACCCAGGAGAAGCAACCAAACAATCCACTGCTCTTTTGCAGCAAGCATACTCACCGCACTCACCGATTCACTCGCTGCCGATCCTATTGCCGAAAGCTGTGCTTCCTTTGCTATCGACGACAGAGTTTGGAAAGAAACCGTAGAAGCCCGATCAGGGGTCGTCGAATTCAATGCCAAACCGATCAATCCGATCACCATCGGAACGCTGCCGACCAACGTATACAAAAGAAACTTCCGAGATGCATTCAGCGCTTCAGCTCGATTGCCCCAACCATTGATCAACAATACAAGTGGCAACAACACCGCTTCGAAGAACAGATAAAAGGAAAGCAAATCCATCGACAGGAAAACGCCCAACAACATGGACTGCGTGATCAGCATCAATGCCAAATATTGGTGCAGTCGTTCCTTGATCTGAACGGTGGCCAAACTCATGGTGACTAGTCCAACAATTCCCGTCAGCAGGACAAGCAATGCACCAATACCATCGGCACCGAACTGCAATTGCCAGCGAACGGGATGGCCACCGACCGAGACCGGCAAACGCACTTGCAGCCATTCTGGTGCGTAGGACAGTCGTGGCACGATCGTGGCACCGTTGGTCATCGCGTCCGGCACATTCGCTGTATAGACTTGCCCGACCAACAAAATGCTCAATGCCAACACGAGTGCAGCGGCGCCTACGGCAATTCCGACGAACGCGTTGCCTTTTTTTCCGGCAAGAAAGATCCCAAGCCCGACAATGAGCGGTAGGAGGATGATTAGTGGAATGATAAACGTCATGAGTCTCGGAAAATTATCGAGTAGCGATCCAAACAGCGACGGCAGCAATTCCAAACGCGGTCATGTAGGTGTAACCCGGTACACGCCCGTTTTGAACACGCTGTCCAATCAAACCAAAAAGTCTTGGCAGCGAAGCAATTCGCATCGCAAGCCCATCAATAACATTCACATCAAACCATCCCAATAGACTGGCAAACCACTCCATCGGCGCGACGATAGCCACACTGTATAACCAGTCGATATACAAACGATTGCGACCGAAATCGCCAAATGCAACGACCGCTCCCGTAGTCGCCGTACTCGGACCCTTTTTGGAAAGAGCATAACCAATCGCAATCCCAACCACCGCCAGCAACGCGGACGCAGCCATCACCCAAATCTCTTCGTGATGCTCGCCATGGCCCACTTCGAAGCTCTCTTGCAAGTAGCTTGAAATGGCACCCGTTGGTCCCAACAGACCACCCGCCAATACCGCGCCAACAGCCAACACGACCATCGGGGCCAACATCACACTGGTGGCCTCATGCGCGTGATGACCTGCCTCCTCCGGTAACTTCTCTGTTCCCAAGAATGTACTAAAATAGGCTCGTGAAGTGTAAACCGCCGTCATCAGTGCCGTCGCAAAACCTACGCCAAGCAGAATCGTGAATTGCGCTCCATACTGACCGTCTTTGCTTGCCTGAGCTAAGACGGACAAAATCCCGTCCTTGCTAAAGAAACCTGCCAACAGCGGCACGCCAGCCAAGGCTGCCGCACCGATCAAGAACAAGACATTTGTCATCGGCAATACTCTACGCAATCCACCGAATCGACGCATGTCGATCACGTCTCCCATTGCGTGCATCACATTGCCCGCTGACAGAAACAACAACGCTTTGAAAAATGCGTGCGTCACTAAGTGAAACATGGCCGCAACAACAGCGACAACCATCAGATCCCCCACAGCCCCTGCACCCAACGCCATAAAAAGGTAACCAAGTTGGCTAACCGTAGAATAAGCGAGGACGCGTTTGAGATCCGACTGAAACAGCGCCATCCAAGCTCCGATGAATGCCGTGATGCCTCCCAACCAGGCAACCGCACTGAGCACCGTCGGCGTCTGTTCTAACAACGGAGACAAACGGGCCATCAAATACACACCCGCCGTTACCATCGTTGCCGCGTGAATCAATGCCGAAACCGGCGTCGGACCTTCCATTGCATCCGGTAACCAAACGTGAAATGGAAACTGAGCTGATTTGCCAATCGCCCCAATCATCAACATAAAACCGATCGTCGTCAGCAACTCCGGATACTGAATAGCAAGAAACGGTACCGCTTTCACAATATTGTCAAAATTCAAGCGGGCAAAGAAGCTTGGCTCGGAACCCTCAACATGGCCAATCCCGTAAGCCAGTAAGAGGATGCCCATCAAAAACGCACAGTCTGCCACGCGGTTAACGAGAAACGCTTTTGTGGCGGCTCGGGCGGCACTTGGCTTGCGAAACCAAAAACCGATCAGTAGGTAGGAACAAGTCCCCACGCCTTCCCAGAACGCATAGAGCATTAACAAATTGTTGGACAGAACTAGCATCGTCATGGAAAACACGAAGCCGCAAAAGACCGCGTAGTAACGGGCGTAGCCAGGATCGCCGTGCATGTAGTCGCGAGAATAAATCGCAATCATCGCTGAAATGCAGGTTACCACCGACAACAATGTCAGGCACAACGTGTCCACCTTGAGCGAGATATCCAGCGTCAAACTACCAACGTTAAAGTAACGGTAGCCATAGAAAACAGCCCCACTTTCGCCTTGAGCGCCGAACAACATCAAACAGATCGTGAATAAAGCGGCAAACAAAAGTGAAATGATCGCGGGCAAATGTGCGATTTTGCGATCGCCGCGAAACGCAAGTACCGAGCAAGCAATACAGCCAGCCAGCGGTGCGATCGGAACCATCCAAGCAAATAGACTAAGCATGTGTTCCAGCCTCCGGTGCATTCGCTTTCAAAGTCTCACCATTCCCAAGCGATTGCGCTTCGAAATCGGCGGAAATTGGACGTGACATGGGATCCAATCCAGCAGGGGTTAGTTTCGGGAAAATCATTTCTGGCTCGCCTAACGTTTGAGGAGCTTCGAGCACCTTTGGAAGCAACGTTTCGCTCAAATCGTCCCAGACAGCAACGTCCAAAGTTGCCTTGCGGCGGTACAAGGAGACGACCAATGCCAAAGCGATCGCGGCCTCACATGCGGCGATCGTCAGAACCATGACCGCCAATATCTGACCTTGGTAATTCTGATGATGGCGAGAAAACGCAATCAAATTCACGCTTACGCCGGACAACATCATTTCCAACGACAGGAACATCAGAATAATCGATCGGCGAGTTAGAAACCCAACCATCCCGATCGCGAACAGAACGCCGCCAAAGACTAACAAATTCTGCGTAAGTGTTTCGTTCATGCTTGTGTCTCCGTGGTTCGCTGCGCCAATGCGATCGCGCCTATGGTTGCGACCAAAAGGACTGTGCCGGCAAGCTCAACGGCTAAGAGGTAGTCTGTGTACATGGAACGACCAAGACCGGCAGTTAATTTTGGTACGTATCTCAAATTCGGGTCAATTGCGTCCATCTTCTTGGCTGCTTCTCGGCCCGCATCGGAACTCAGCTCATCTGGCAAACTCGCCTCGCTCATGGCACGCGTTGTATCCGCTCGCACGGGCAGCATCGCCTTGTCGCCCGTTACGCACATCGCAATGGTCGCAAGCAAGATCGCGCCTATCGTTGCCGCTACAAACGGGTTGTTGAGCTGCACATCGTAGGTCCGCAGTTCTGCTTGTTGTGCGAACATGAGAACAAACAAGAAAATAATGATCGTCGCTCCCGCGTACACGATCATCGTGGCCGCCGCGATGAACAAAGCCGACTGCATAAACAACACGCCGCAAACCGACAGAACCGCCGTCGCAAAACCAAGTGCCGCATAAACTGGCTCGCGCGCAGTTAAAAAACCAACTCCACCACCGGTTGCTATGGCACAGAACAACATCAACACATAGGACTCAAACGTGCCAGGCGTGAACCCCATTGCGACGCCAATCGCTATCACAATCGAGACAACGCCAGCAGCAAAAAGGGCTCGAGACTTGACGACGCCATGTTGGATCAGCAAATAGCCGACCGCGCCCAACACAATGGGTAATAACATCGAGGAAGTCCAAGCACCCACCGAGACTGCCGAAGCAGGAACAACGGGGTCAGGAACAACGGGGTCAGGTACATCCGTCACTGCCTGCGCGAGGAACGCAGCGTTTGATATTAGGCTATTGATGAAATTCATTTTATTTTGATGGCTCTGTTGTTTTAACCGTGACTTCCGCGACCAGGAGGTGGCGGTCCTTGCGATGCCGTGGCAGCTTCTTCGGACGCTGGACCGAGCGCACCCCGATTGGTTCGCACTGGATCTTTGCCAGTGGTTGATGTTTCGTCATAAACAGCCAGCAGCTTTTCCTTGTCGAAGATCAACTCTTTTCGTGTGTAGCCTGTCAAGTCATAGATGCTAGTCAGCTCGATTGCATCGACCGGGCAAGCTTCTTCGCACATGCCGCAATAGATACAGCGAAGCTCGTCGATGGTAAACGTTTCTGGGTACTTATCCCGATCCTTCCAATGTGGATCGTCTTTTGGCGCCGGGGCGGCGATGATTTCGATGCAGTTTGCTGGACAAGCTGTCTGGCACATATAACATGCCACACATTTGACGCGCCCCTCCTCGTCCCGATTGAGTCGATGAACGCCACGGTAGTTCGGCGGAATCTCAGGTTCGACTTCTGGATACTGCCGCGTCGAGGTCTTTCCAGAAAAAACATGCTTGAGTGCCGTCGCCAGCCCGCCCGCAATCGCAGGCAAATACATGGCTTCCCACCAGCCGATTTTAGGCTCTTCGCCCCACTTTACCGTCTTGGATTTCTTGGTTGTCATAATGCGCTCTCCGTGAAATTCACATTGTTCGCCGGTCGACCTTCGGAACGAGGTCGATTGATTGTCATCTGCAAGTTGCGCGCGCTGACCATTGATCCAACGACCAAGAACAACGCTGTGAACGCTAAATAGTGTTTGGGCAGGTCGTAAGTAAGCACGATGGCCACGCACAAAAAGTTAGCTAAAGCCAAAGGTATAAGTCCCTTCCATGCCAATCCCATCAACTGATCAAACCGGAACCGCGGCAGGGACCAGCGAAGCATCATGATGAATCCCACGACCATGGTCACCTTGGATACCAGCACAAAGGTTCTTAGCAACATCCCGCCTAAGCTCGCGTCGACCGGGCCAGTTAAACCAGGGAAATGCCATCCGCCAAAAAACAAAAGGGCCGTAAGAAAACTCACCGTAACAACGTGCGTGTACTCCGCCAAAAAGAACAACACGAATTTGATCCCACCGTACTCGGTGTGGAATCCACCCACGAGTTCTTGCTCGCATTCCGCCAAGTCAAACGGCAGCCGATTCGTCTCAGCTAAGGCACTGGTAAAGAAAACAATGAGGGCCAAGGGTTGCCAAAATACATTCCAGTTCCAGAACGCACCGCCCTGTGTCGCAACGATCTGCTCGATATTGAGAGAGCCCGACGCTGCGATGATCCCGATGATCGAGAGCCCTAACGGGATCTCATAACTAATAAACTGAGCGCAGGAACGAATGGCACCGTACAGTGAGTACTTATTGTTGGATGCCCATCCTCCCAAAATGATACCATAAGCGGACAGCGAACTGATCGCGATCATCATCATGATCCCGATGTCGACGCCGGGAGCGACAATGTATCGGAATCCTTCGGTGTACTCGGTTGGTACAGGTCCAAACGGCATGACAACTAACGCGAACATCGCCGTCATCAGACTAAAAGTCGGTGCGACGAAATACAGAAACGTGTAAACGTGGTCCGGGATCACTTGCTCCTTGAGGAAGAGCTTGATCGCGTCCGCAATGGCCTGGAAAATTCCAAATGGGCCAACACGATTCGGACCAAGCCGATCCTGCACATAGGCCGCGAGCTTGCGTTCGATGAAAGTCAAGTAAAGTCCAAGCACTGGTACGAAGGCGAGGATAACGCCGATGGCACCCAGAGTTGGCCAAAGTGTCGGCCAAGATTGCTTGAGGTATTCGAACATAAATCGATTTTAGGGTTAGTGTTGGATGGTTCCGTGTCGCACGGCACTATTTTGTTATGGGTAGGATGGACTTCCAGTCCGTCCGAAAAAAGACGGACTGGAAGTCCATCTTACGTTTTGCAAAACCGCATATTGAACGCACTTACGAATAAGCAGGTTCTCTTGCCGCCGTGATCTTCACTCCGTTCTCGCCTAAATCGCCAACTGCCAATGCTGACAACGAGGGAACCGCTTTGCCGATTTCCTTTCGCAACGTCATCGCGTTGTACAGCCCCTTGCGTTCCGCGAGCTCCATCAGGATTCGACCATCGGCTCTCGCATCACCCGGGCATCGGATGGCTCCCGACGCCGCTTGCGCAAGACCCGAATGATTCACGTATGTGCCATCGCGTTCCGCAAAAGAACTTCCTGCAAGAACAATGTCTGCCCGTTCGCTGAGCGGTGATGCAAAAATATCTTGGACGATCAGCAAAGTTGGCTTCCCCACTCCACGATCGATCGGGTCGGTTACCCACCCAAGGTTGTATCCGCCCACGAAGTACCAAGCGGTTGCATCCGCTCGAGCGACCGCTTGCTCAACGGTAACGAGCTCACCTTCAAAATGCCGCAAGATCGCTTCTACACCTAGCCGATTGGGACTCTTCTCGGACCGTATAGTGAACTTCACTTTATCCGCAGCCGGTGCCTCGCCTTTTGGCCCCTTTGGATACTTGTCATCGCTACCGACCACTGGAACACGTCCGAGTACCAACCGTACCTTCTTGTCCAAACTCTTGAGGTAACTCGCCAATAAGTACGCTTCCTCAACCGACATGAACGGCGAAAGGACGGCAACGAATCCTCGTGCATCGGTCTTGATCGCCTCTTTAATTTTGGCTCGTGTCACCGAAAGCACATCGGCCCAGGGGTCCGCAAAATTAAGGTCTCCCGTTCCAGTTGCCTTCGATGGCTTGCGCGATAATGCTGTCGCCGCCATGAGCGAGTCGGAAAGCTTTGGCTTTTGCAGACGACGTTCATCGTGAATGTATTTGAATCCGAATCGACCTTCGTCGCACATGAAGTGCCCTTGAGCAAGCGGGTTCTCACGCGGTCGCAGGCGGTAAACTTTATCTTCGTTTTGGTCGACATGGATACTGCAGCCGGTTGAGCATCCCGTGCAAACGCTGTTCGCACTCTTGAGCCACCAGACGCGTTTTTTGTACATGAAGTCCTTGCTACACAAGGCTCCGACTGGACACAAGTCCACGACGTTGCCAGCGAGTTTGTTATCGCAAGGCATATCCGGGAATACGTCGATTTCCTCATGGCTGCCACGATTGGTGACCAGTAACTCCGCGGTCCCGCTGATTTCGCGAGTAAATCGAACACAACGCGTACACATCACGCATCGGTCGGTGAACAAAGCGATTTGCTCACCGATATGATACTTATCCATCCGTTGAATCTTGGGTTCATCCAATCGGCTAACTGGATTGCCATACTTGTAGGTGTAATCTTGCAGGTAGCACTCGCCCGCTTGATCGCAAATGGAACAATCGAGCGGGTGATTGAGCAGCAACAACTCGAGCGTCATCTGCTGAGCTGTCTTGACCTTCTCTGAATCGGTACGGATAACCGTCCCCTCTCGGATCGGGGTCTGGCAGCCAGGAACCAGCTTGGGACCCATCACGACAGTGCCGTCCGCCTTCTTTTCGCCAACTTCGACCAAGCACATTCGGCATGAAGCCACGACCGACAACGCTTCGTGCCAGCAATAATGCGGGATCTCAACGCCAGCTTTACGAGCCGCAAGGATGCAATTGTCCTTAGCGTCTGCATCGACTTCGATATCGTTAACGATTACCTTTGCCACTTGTGTCGTTTCCGGATGGGTGTTGATAGTAAAACGATTGTCCCAATCGTTTGTGTGTTATTCCAAAGCAGTTGGGACAACTGCTCTACTCTGTTCTCAAAGCAGTTGGGACAACTGCTCTACTCTGTTTCTCTCTTAATGGGCACCGACTAGGGATTTGCTTTCGCTCTTCCTACCGCTTTTGATGTACTCTTCGAATTCAGGTCGGAATTTATTGATCGCTGTCTTCATCGGCCAAGCGGCACCGTCTGCCAAACCGCAAATCGTTGTCCCTGGAATCGTTCCGATCGAAGAGGAGATCTCCAGCAGCACGTCGATGTCACTCAGCTTGCCATGCCCCTGTCGAATTCGCTCAAGAATCTTGGTCGACCAAGCGGTTCCCTCTCGGCACGGTGTGCACTGACCACACGACTCGTGAGCAAAGAACCGACATGCGTTGTAAAGGACATCGATCATGCTCGTATGATCGTCGATCACGATCACCGCGGCTGTACCCAACCCTAAGCAACCGACGCGTCCCGGACCTGCAAAATCGAGCGGTGTATCGAGTTCCTTTTCGCTCATGAAGCCCATGCTGATCCCGCCAGGGACCACAGCCTTGGCCTTGCGACCTTTCCAGACACCACCGCCATGCTTATCGATCAAGTCACGGGCGGATATACCCATCGGTAGTTCGACAAGTCCAGGTTTGTTCACATGTCCGCTAATGCAATAAAGCTTCGGACCGTACGAACCCGCATCGCGTGCGTTGTTCGGATCCTTTGGAATCCCCATGGACATAAACCAATCGGCGCCCTTGTTCAGAATGTGCGGAATACAAGCCAGTGTCTCGACGTTGTTGACGACGGTTGGACGTCGAAATGCTCCCTCGATCGCAGGAAACGGTGGCTTGATTCTGGGCCAAGCTCGCTTGCCCTCGAGGCTCTCGATCAAACCTGTCTCTTCACCGCAAATATAAGCACATGCGCCTCGGTGCAAGTGGACATCCAGGTCATAACCCGATCCCAAAATATTCTTGCCTAGCAAGTTGTTATCGTACATCTCGTCGATCGCGTCCTTGAGAACTCGATAGCAGCGACCGTATTCGTACCTAAGGTAAAAATAGGCCGTCGTCGTTCGAGTCGCAAAACTGCTAATGACGATCCCTTCCAGCACTTGGTGCGGATCCTCTTCGATCAAAACGCGGTTATTGAATGTGCCCGGTTCGCTCTCATCGCCATTGACGCATAGATAGATCGGACCAGTGACGTCTTTCGGCAAAAATGTCCACTTGAGCCCCGTAGGAAAGCCCGCACCGCCCCGGCCACGTAGGCCAGAGGCCTTTACCAAGTCGATGACTTCGGTGTTCTTCATCGACAATGCTTTGGCCAACGCTTCATAGCCACCGTCGGCTTTGTATGTCGACAGGGTATGACTATTCGGCTTGCCCACTCGCCCGAGCAAGATCGGCTTGAATTCTTCGTTGCTCATACTCAGCCTCGCACCATTCTTTCAACATCGTCCGCCGTGACACACAAACTCAACTCGTCATCTACCAACATGCAAGGCGCTCCATCGCAAGCACCAAGACACTCAGCCAACTCCAATGTGACTTGGCCGTCTGGCGTGGTTTGGCCAGGCTGAATACCCCATCGCTCGCAAAGTTCGGCCAACAACTCTTCTCCACCTCGCAACATGCACGGTAGCGACCGACAAATCCAAACCCGCTTCTTACCTAGTGGGTCTTCTTCCGTTCGAAAGAAACCGTAAAAGGACAGCGTGTCGTTGATCTGAGCGGGCGACAGCTCAAGCATGTCTGCAATCTCCTTAATCGCCTTGCGACTCACGCATCCCTTTTCCTCCTGAACTATGTGCAATGCAGGCAGGGTGACCGCCTGTTTGCTTGGGTAGCGACCGAGATGATCCTCAATCACTTTCTTTGCGTTATCACTCAATTCGCTCATCGATCCAACTCCGCAGCGATGATGTTAATACTTCCCAAAACAGCCGCTACGTCGCTCAACATGCAGCCCCGTATCAACTTTGAAAACAATGCAAAGTGCAAGATCGATGGCGGACGTGTCCTCGCTCGATAAGCACGAAACGTCCCATCGCCAACGATGTAGTAACCAAGCTCGCCGTTCGGTGACTCGGTCGCTGCATAGATCGATTCCTTCGGACAGGGCATCTGCCGATTCGGCATCACGCTTTCGAAATGGTGGATAAGACCCTCGATACTGCGATAGACTTCTTTTTTATCAGGCATCCCCGCTTTGCCGGTTTCGCCTGCGAATATAGGACCTTTCGGAAGCTTGTCGATCGCTTGCTCAATGATCTTGATGCTTTCGAGCATCTCCATCATTCTCACTTGGAAGCGAGCATAACAATCACCACCCTGGCTTGCGCAAACGTCGAAATCAAAATCATCGTAAGCAAGATAAGGTTCGTCGCGGCGCAGATCTCGCGTCACACCGCTAGCTCTCGCGGTCGGACCAGTCGCCCCGCCCGCAATCGCTTCTTCGCGTGACAACACACCCACGTCGCGGGTACGTTCGACAAAGATCCGATTCTTCATCACCAATCCGCTGAAATCGCGATAGACCTTGGGGAAGTTTCGGACAAAGTCCTTTACCATTTTTACCCAGTCATCCGTCACGTCGTACAGCAGACCGCCAACACGCGTGTAGGACGTATGAAAACGCTGTCCAGAAGCCCGCTCGCAGATTTCGTATATGGTCTCGCGCTCATTGAACGCGTACATAAACGCGGTTGCACCACCGAGATCCAATACGCATGTCCCAAGGCATAGCAAGTGGTCATGCAATCGCATCAATTCGGCAAAGATAGTGCGAATGTATTTGCAACGCGGAGTCAGCTCGATGCCTAACAACTTTTCAACCGCATGGTGCCAAGCGATCTCATTGGCCATCGGCGACACGTAGTTCATTCGGTCGACGATCGTAACGTACTGATTGAAGTCCAAGACTTCGCCTAGCTTCTCGAAACCGCTATGCAAGAAGCCGATATCAGGCTCCGCATCGATTACCATTTCGCCGTCGAGCTGCAACACCAAACGCAACGTCGTGTGTGTGGCTGGATGCTGAGGACCAAAGTTGAGGGTCCAGAGTCCTTCGCGTTTATCGGCATCCAAATCCGGACTATCAAGCAGTTCTAAAGGCATGCTGAAAAACTCCGCTTAGCTTTCTGCTCGAGTGATAACTGGGAAATTATGACGCTCACCTCTACCCTTGACCGGATAGTCTTTTCGCAACGGAAACGACTGAAAGTCATCCGGCAAAAGCAGCCGCTTGAAATTGGGGTGCCCTGCGAAAATGATTCCGTACATGTCGTAAACTTCGCGTTCAAGCCAATCCGCACCAAACCAAACCGAGGTCGCAGACGGAATCGTCAAGTCAGGCTCATTCAAATAAGTCTTCGCAATCAAACGCATGCCCGAGTCGATATTGAGCAAGCAATAAACCACTTCAAAGCGATCGTTTACGTTGCCGTACTCCAGCAAGTCCACTGCAGTCAGGTCAGTCAACTGATCGAAGCCAGACTGTTTAAATGCATTCAAGCACTTGAGCAGTTCGCCGGATGGACAGATCACTCGAGTTTGCCCCCGGAACTCGGACCACTCGAGCGCAACGCCAGACAGCAAATCTGCAAGCCGCGATTTGAGGGGTCCCATGTCGATCGGTTTTGAATCGGTTGTTTCGTTTGCCATATTCTGACGCAGCTAATTTAGTTTTTAGTGAACTGGATCGTACTTTTGGTCTTCGAGCTTAAACCCATTGCGCTCTCGGATTCGAATCAGCTCATCCTCATCGAACCGAGAAGGCCCCTCGGGCAAGATTCGCAACTTAAACTCCCGGGCGTTGATAGTCCCACCCGACTGAATTTTTTCTTGAAGGTCAATGATTGACCGAATGAGTTGCTCAGGTCTTGGTGGACAACCCGGAACATAAACATCGACAGGCATAAACCTATCGACACCCTGAACAACCGAGTACGTATCGAACACGCCACCCGTACAGGCGCATGCGCCCATGGATATGCACCATTTTGGCTCCGGCATTTGCAACCATATTCGCTGCAGGACCGGCAACATCTTCATAACGACCCGCCCAGCCACAATCATCAAATCGCACTGCCGAGGCGAGAATCGCATGACCTCACTGCCAAATCGAGACAAGTCATGCTTGCTCGCCGCCGTACTCATCAACTCAATACCACAGCAAGCTGTGGCGAACGGCATTGGCCACAAACTATGCGCCCGACCCCACGATGCCGCAGCATCGAGCGTGGTCAAGAATATATTGTCACCGAGTTGTTTATTTATTTGCGTCGCCAATCAAAGACTCCTTTGCGGTATGCAACCACGTAAGCGAGAGCTAATGTCGCCATCAAAACGATGAGGACAGCAAGAACAGCACTCCGGAATGCAACTGGAATTCCATCCGGAGCCAGCAATGCAACTGCCCATGGATAAACGAAAAGTAGCTCGATATCGAAAACCAGAAATAAGATTGCAATGAGATAAAACTTGACGTCGAATGGCTTGCGGGCGTCGCCAATCGGATCCATTCCGGACTCGTATGGCGCCCCTTTAACCTTGGTCCTCTTCTTAGGAGCAACAAGATGGGGCAGGATCAGCGAAACCGCCGCAAAGCCAATGACGGCGATCAGATAAATAAGTATCGGTAAGTAATTTGCCACGGCCAAATCCTGCGGACGGCGACTTTGTGAGAAGTTTCACAAACTATTTACGAGTATTGTAGGGAGCAGCCGGATTTTGTCATCGGCAGTTTAGAAAGATTTTTCGGAATGCAGGGAAACTTAGTTGCACGACGCTCCGCGTCGTGATTCGTGCGACGCGGAGCGTCGCACAACTAAGACTCCTTCTTAACTTTCTGATTGGCTCAATTTTATCAGCGAGACCAATTCGTCGGTACTCATGCGACCCGCTCGGTCGGCACCATCGAGCACACCGCTGATCAGCTCTCGCTTGTCAGCATGCAGTGCGAGAATCTGCTGTTCGATCGTGTCCCTGGCCACGATACGATAGACCGTAACCGCTCGCTCTTGGCCGATGCGGTGGGCTCGGTCGGTCGCTTGATCCTCAACAGCTGGATTCCACCACGGGTCCATATGAATCACGTAATCTGCCGCAGTCAAATTGAGACCCGTTCCCCCTGCCTTGAGCGAAATCAAAAACAGTTCACCTTCGCCCGCTTGGAATCGATCGACTGCTTCTTGCCGTTTGGCTGCCGGTGTCGAACCGTCGAGGTACTGATACTTGATACCGAGTTTGTCGAGTGCACCGCGGATCAACAGGAGATGTTGAACGAATTGGCTGAAGACGAGAGCGCGGTGCTCTCCTTCACGCAACTCACCCACGATCTCCATAAACAAATCGAGTTTAGCAGACGATTTATCCCATCGCTTGTCAACCAATCCTGGATGGCAGGCCAACTGACGCAATCGGGTAAGCCAAGCCAGAACGCGAATGCGCATTTGCGATTCGTGTTCGCCGTCACCTGGTTTGGTGATCTCAGCCAAGGCCGCCATGCGAGCAGCATCATACTTTTGACGTTCCTCCACGGACAGCTCCGCCAACCGAACAATTTCAGTACGATCTGGCAATTCCGAAAGCACTTCCTTTTTTGTTCTGCGAAGAATAAAGGGTCTTACGACTCGTCCAAGCGCTTTTAAGCGATCCTTATCTCCCTGTCGCTCGATCGGTTCGGCAAAACTTTTTCGGAATCGATCCCATGACCCAAGCAGACCTGGGCTAACGGTTCGCATCAAGCTCCAAAGTTCGCCGAGATGATTTTCCAACGGTGTACCCGAAAGAGCAATTCGCCAGTCCGCATCCAACTGACGAACCGCTTGAGCCGTCTTGGTTTGGAAATTTTTAATGAACTGGGCTTCGTCCAATACCAGTGTATGCCACGATCGGGCCGTAAAACGATCGACGTCGCGTTGAAGCAATTGATAACTCGTGATGATCAAATCGCCGGGTCCGGCAGAATCTACCAAGGTTTGGCGATCATGCTCGCGGTACAGTTTTGCTTTGAGAGATGGGGCGAATTTCTCTGTTTCTCGTTGCCAATTCACACCGACGCTGGTCGGGGCAATGATGAGCGCGGCCCCTTTGCTAGCCCGATCGAGCAGCACACCGAGTGCCTGAACCGTTTTACCCAAACCCATGTCGTCCGCCAGACAACCGCCGATGCCCCAATGCGCTAACTTGGCCAGCCACGCGTAACCCGTCTTTTGATAGTCGCGAAGTTCCGCGTTCAAATTCGCTGGCACAACCGGCTTCAATACCTTGGCTCCCGCCAATCGATCGAGCGCATCTCGCCAGGACATATCGGATTCGTAGCTAATATCGCTACCCAGAGCTTCCTCGACAACCGCCGTTGCAGCTCGCGAAACACGGATGGCACCGGAATCGCTTTGCGAAACATCTTGGATGCTATTGAGGCGTTGGCGAAGTTGTTCGGAAATCATCGCGAATTGGCCATCACCCAACGGAACAAATCGTCGTCCACCGCGCAATGCAGTCAACAACTCAGCCAACGGGATCTCAAGGCCTTCGAGTCGAGCAACCCCCTCGACTCCAAACCAATCGCGTTGGCTGGTCAATCGAACTTGCAATCGCTGAGGTGTGATCTCACCAATGATCTTCATCGGTTGGCTCTTGGGCCAACAAACCGTAGGCGCATTCTCACCCAACGCTTGGATGCGGGTAAGCAAATCGAGAGCCAAGTCGGGGTTCTCGGCGATCCATGTGTAGGGGCTCTCGTAGAGCAGTTGCCCCAGTTCAAGCACGCCAGCTATCTCGTCCGCGCGAATTGATTCTTCCTCAAGTGAACGCAGCAATTGGAAACGGCCTGCCGGAGTTGCAACTCGCAATCGGTCGGGTTCCATGCCCGGAACGGGTTGATCCGCGACAACATCACAGGCAACTCGCAATCCGACCAATAAGCTCTCCTTGCCAAACGGCGAAAGGTGGACTTCGATCTTTGGCTCAAGGGGCTGCTCCGGACCCGCCAGTCGTTCCGGCAAGTTGATCTGAATCCACTTTGGGTCCGCGGCGGCGGCCACTAAGTCGGCAAATTGCTCCGCTGTCTCTTGATCGAGAACCGCTTCTCGACGCTCAGCGGCGTGCAAGTCCTCGATCAATCGCTTCATCCGATTGTCGATGCTACTCACCCAAATGCAGCGTTGATCGCGATCCAGTCGCAGCATCATTGTTTCGTGATTGTTGATCGTCCCCATAAAATAGTCGGGATTATCACGCAACGAAACAATCTGCACTTCGCCCTGGAATATGCTTGGCTTGTAGATGTCGTCTATTTCATCGATTCGAACTTCAATCGGACATTCCTTGACCCGAACAGGCGTTTGAAGTTCATCATCTAGTGTTAGATGCGGGTGATCCTTCAGCAAATTGAGGCATTCGCGAACGATTCGAGGCGTTTGCCCACGATAAGACTCCTCGGCGGACTGCAACAACAAGATCAACATACGGTCCGATGGATGAACGAGTGCCGCTTCCTCGACTGTATCAAGCCCGTCCTTCAGATGGCGCCCCTTGTTCCAGCCACCTTTCTTGCGCATCGTTTGCAAATACGCGTTTACTTTCACAGTGCTGTTAGAAAACGACAACCGCCATTGAATCCGCATCAAGCGGTCACGCTCCATTTCGTCGGCTGGCGTATCTGGAGCAGCGGGCGCATCCTTAAGGTAACTCAACGACTCGATGAGCTTGCGACCTGCATGGCGGCCATCGGTCACACAGCTTTGCATCCATTGAATTGCATCTTCGGCCGACTTTCCACTTAACTGCCTACGGATGTAATGCAAGCAATGAATTTGATGCACACACGGCTTGACGGTTTCAACGCAACTGCACTGCGCGTTCAATTGGCGAATGACACGACCGCCATTGGGATCCATTAGATTCCCTAGCTGCTTGGTATCCAACTCAAAAAGAATGCTTGTGTTGAATTGCCCCCGAACCGGTGCGACGCCTTGCAATTCGAAGTCCCACTGCAAGCTGCTCTCACCTTTCTTCAGGCGGGGCTGGTCCTGGGCTGCGTAATAGCGAGCCATTAATAGCTGTTGAGGTCGAATCTTCTTTTCTAAAAGAGCTATAGCTTCGAGGATATGGACAATCAATCCGGTCGCCTTGGGAGGGTCCAGTTGTGCCAGGTTCGTCATGCCGTGTTGTTCCGTCCAGTGTTGATGATCCGCAAAAGCCAAGTCCACTAGTGTCGCCGATCCTGCCTCCTCTTGGCAAGGCGAAATTGTCGCTTCTAGCAATGAAATTACAGGGCAAAAGAAGTCATCAAATGGCACAATTGGCCTTAACGTCGAGCGC
>Ga0163144_10010940_pt1 | contig 19266 bp, 18 predicted proteins | sample OliLak19BULKMAT1_FD_123175 | JGI IMG/M metagenome (GOLD analysis project Ga0163144, IMG submission 123175) | Freshwater microbial mat bacterial communities from Lake Vanda, McMurdo Dry Valleys, Antarctica - Oligotrophic Lake LV.19.BULKMAT1 | ecosystem: Environmental > Aquatic > Freshwater >... | reverse complement strand
TGAGCATTGCGGAGCAGCGCGGAGCATTGCGGAGCATTGCGGAGCAGCGCGGAGCATTGCGGAGCAACGGGGAGCAGCGCGGAGCAACGGGGAGCAGCGCGGAGCATTGCGGAGCAGCGCGGAGCAGCGCGGAGCATTGCGGAGCAGCGCGGAGCAGCGCGGAGCAGCGCGGAGCAGCGCGGAGCAACGGGGAGCAACGGGGAGCAGCGCGGAGCATTGCGGAGCAGCGCGGAGCATTGCGGAGCAACGGCGAGCAACGGGGAGCGACGGGGTCGAGCCCGCGGGTTCAGGAAGCGGCCGCGGCAAAGGCCGAACGGATCGCGTCCGCGACCCCGGCCACGCGCGTCGCGTCGGCGCCACGGACCACCACCTTCGTCCACCATCGAGGACCGTCGAGAATCGGGTACGACCCGATCGCCACGTCGAGCGACACCGCCTGGATCGCCGTCAACGCCGGCGCCACCTCGCCCTCCCGGAGGTCCGTGTGGACCTCCTGACGATGCAACGGCGGCCCCGCAAACCGCTCCGCCGACCCGTCCACCAGGTCGCGCAGCAGGAACGGGACGCCCGGCAGCACCACCACGTTCGCCACCACGAACCCCAGCGTGTCGGTGCGCGCCCCGCGCAACAACACCGACCCCGCCGGCAGGTCGGCCATGGTGCGCTCGGCGTCGGTCGTCTTCGCCCCATACCACCGCTCGACCCGCTCGAGCGCCCCCGCGTGCCGCACGAGGGGCAGGCCGAGCGCCTCCGCGACCGTCCCCCGCGTCAGATCGTCGTGCGTCGGGCCGATGCCGCCCGACGTGAGCACCACGTCGGCCACCGCCCGCAACGCCCGCAACTCCTGCACGATCGCGTCGCGCACGTCGGGCACCGTCGACACCCGGACCACCCGCGTCCCGAGCGACGTCAGCCGCGCGATCAGCCACGGGCCGTTCTCGTCGCGCACCTCCCCCGAGAGAACTTCGTCGCCGATGATCAGGAGGGCGGCCGTCTTCACGGCGCGGCATCCTACCGGGGCGCCGACGCCCCCGCGCCCTCGCGCCCGCCCCGCGCGTCGACCTCGTCGAGCGTCGCCTCGAGCGCCACCCGCACCGCCCGCCGGATCGTCTCAAGGTCGAACGTGCCCCCCGCCGGGCTCGGCGCCCCCGCCGGCGGCACGTGTACGAACCCCCGCGCGCGAATCCCGTCGGCCGCCGGGCCTTGCGTCCGCGCCAACCGGTAGAACCCCTCGTTGCACAGGTACCCGCCCGCGTCGTCGGACGCGCGCGCCGGCACCCCCGCCCGCCCCAGCGCCGCGAGGATCGCCTCCGTCGGCAACGACGTCGCCACCGTCGCCGGCCCCGACGGGTCGATCTCCGCCCGCGGCGGCGGCCGGCCGGCGTTGTCGAGCGGGAGCCTCGGGTTGTACGCGTTGCGCGCCACGGTCTCGACCCGCACGACCTCCGTGCCGACGCCGAACGAGATCACGACCTCCGGCCGCGCCCGCGCGATCGCCGCAGCCAGCGGCCCCGCCATCTCGTCGTACACCACCGGCAGGCGCGCCACCTCGACGCGGCGCCCGCGGACCGTCTCGCCCTCGAGGACCTTCACCGCCTCCCACGACTCGTTCACGTCGCGCCCGCCGAACGGGTCGAAGCCCGTCAGCAGCACCGTCTGCGGCCGCCCGGCCCCGTCGCGGCCCCACGCGCACCCGGCGCTCACGAGCAAAACCCCGAGCCCGAGGATCAGGAACGGGGCGAGCGTCGCGGTCGCGAACATGGTCACCTCCCTCGCCGGTCTCACGCGGGCCTCCGCGCGCTCCGCCAGAGCGTGAGCGTGCGGGCCTCGGCGGCGGGAGGCAAGGCCCGCCGCTCGACGAGCCCGAGGCCCGCCGCGCCGAGGTCGTCGGGGAACCGCTCCGCGTGCAGGCGCCCGGGGTCGGCCACCCACGCCTCGCCCTCCGGGCCGACGTGCCCCGCGAGGAAGCGCGCGACGGCGGGCCCGTTGCGCGCCTCGTAGAGGACGTCCGCGCCGAGGACCCGGTCGAACACGGCCATGGGCGGCGGCGACCGCCAGTCGGCAACGACGCCCTCTACGGAGCCGAACCCGGCCGCCCACGCGCTCGCCACCGCCAGAGCCACGGCGTCGGCCTCCCAGTCGAGGAACGTGACGCGGGCCCCGCGCGCGAGGGCCGCCATGCCGACGAGCCCGAGGCCGCACCCGAGGTCGAGCACGCGCCGCCCCGCCAGCCCCCGCGGATCGCCGAGCACGACGTCGGCCAGCGCCAGCGCGGACGGCCACGGCGTCGCCCAGTACGGCATCTTCCCGTCGTTGCGGTCGAACTCCTCCTGGGTGAGGTCGTCGAGCAGGGCGTTCGGGTCGGGGAGCGTGAACATCTCCACCGCCCCGTGGGTCAGCGGCACCCGGGTCCAGCGGGCCCCGCGGCGCGAGACGACCTCCCCCGGTGAATTCGAACGGCGCGACCCCTCGGATCCGCTAGCGTTCGAGACCGGCCCCGGGCCCTTCCCCGACGGCCCTGCCCCCGATGGCCCTGCCCCCGACGAAGAGACCTCCGACATGAACGCCCTCCGCACCGTCTTCCTGCTGACCCTGCTGACCGCGATCCTGGTCTGGCTCGGCAACCACTTCGGCGGCCGGTCCGGGATGATCATCGCCTTGGGGATCGGCCTCGCCCTCAACTTCGTCAACTACTGGTTCTCGAGCTCGATCGTCCTGAAGATGTACGGGGCCAAGGTCCTCGAGCCGGGCCAGGCCGGGGCCCTCGAGCAGGACGTCCGCGAGATGACCGAGCGGGCCGGGATGCCCATGCCCAAGCTCGCGATCATCCCGAACCCCGCCCCCAACGCCTTCGCCACCGGGCGCAACCCGCACAACGCCGTCGTCGCCGTCACCGAGGGCCTCCTCCGCGTCTGCGACCGCCGCCAGGTCCGCGCGATCCTCGCCCACGAACTGGGCCACGTCCGCAACCGCGACATGCTGACCATGACCCTCGTCTCGGGCGCGGTCTCCGCGGTCTCCATGCTCGGCCACTTCGCCGGGTTCTTCGGCGGCGGCCGGAACGCGGACGGCGAGCGCCCCGGCATCGGGATGACGCTGGTGGCGATCTTCGTGGCGCCGCTCGTCGCGATGCTCGTGCAGATGGCGATCAGCCGCACCCGCGAGTACGCCGCCGACGACGAGGGCGCGCGCCTCTCCGGCGACCCGGGCGCGCTCGCCGACGCCCTCGAGAGCCTCCACAACGCGATCCCGAACCGCCCGCCGCTCACCACCCCGGGCGCCGCGACGGCGCACATGATGATCGCCAACCCCTTCTTCGGGATGGGCCAGCTCTTCTCGACCCACCCCTCGCCCGAGTCCCGCATCGCGCGCCTCCGCGCCATGGCCGCGGGCCACTAGCGACCCCGCGACCGGGACGCGAGGCCCGGCCCCCCCCCCCGCCCCCCCCCGAACGACCTCGGCCCCTCGGCCCCTCGACGCCTCGGCCCCGGGCGGCGTCGGCCCCCCGGCGGGAGGGACGGCGCTCGGGCTCGGATTCCCGCTTCCGCCCCCCCCGGGGCCCCGTGTAGAACCCTGCGCGGGAGGACCCTGCGTGGGCTGGTTGATCGTCGACGGACACGAAGACATCGCGACCGAGCTCCTGGAGACGGGCCGCGACTTTGCGCTGCCCGCGCCCCCCGGGCACGCCCTGTCCCTCCCCGATCTGCGCCGCGGCGGGGTGGGCGCCGTCGTCGCGACGATCTTCTCCCCCGACGGGTACTGGAAGGACGAGACGGCCCCCGCAAACGCGGAGCGCCAGATCGCCCTCTACGACGCGCTCCTCGAGCGCCACCGCGAGCACCTCTTCCGACTGGAGAGCGCCGGCGACCTGTCGCTCTGCACGGCGGGCGGCCCCATCGGGATCGTGCACCTCATGGAGGGCGCCGACCCCATCCGGCACCCGCAGGAACTGGCGCGCTGGGTCGAGCGCGGCGTGCGCTTCGTGGGCATCGCGTGGAACACGCCGAACCGCTACGCCGGCGGCACCCGCGACGACACGGGCCTCACCGACGCCGGGAAGCGCCTCCTCGAGGAGATGACGACGCGGGGCGTCGTGCCCGATCTCTCCCACCTCAACCTGCGCGCCGTCGAGGACGTCCTCGGGCAGCACGCGGGGCTGGTCGTCGCGAGCCACAGCAACGCGGCGGCGCTCCGTCCCCACCGGCGCAACCTCACCGACGCGCAGATCCGGGCGATCGGCGCGCGCGGCGGCCTCGTCGGGATCGTCCTGTACGGCCCGTTCCTCGACGAGGGCGACGTGACGTTCGACACCGTCTTCCGCCACGTCGACTACGTACTCGGGCTCGTGGGCCCCGACCACGTGGGCCTCGGGAGCGACCTCGACGGCGGCTTCCGCACCGACAAGGCGCCGAAGGGGATCGCGTCGGTCGCCGACCTCGCGCGACTGGGCGACTTCTTCCACCAGCGCGGCTACGCCGACGACGTCGTCGCGAGGATCCTGGGCGCCAACTGGATGCGCGTGCTGCGCCGGATCCTGCCCGCGTAGGTCCCTCGAGGTCCCTCGAGGTCCCTCGAGGTCCCTCGAGGTCCGTCGCCCGCGGCGACGCCGAACCGCGGCCGTGGGTCGCCTCGTCCTCCGACCCGCTCCCGGCGACGCGAGGCCGCGCCGCGCCCCACCGACGGCTGCGGGTGTAGGATCCGCCTTTCCCGATGCCCCCCTTGACGCCCCTCCCGTGCCCCCCGCCCTGCACGTCACCCGTCTCTCGAAGACGTTCCGCGTCCGCGAACGTCGCCCCGGCTTCGTCGGCGCGCTGAAGGGCCTCTTCTCGCGCCCGTCCCACGACGTGCGGGCCGTCGAGGACGTGACGTTCACGATCGAGCGCGGCGAGCGCGTCGCCTTCGTGGGCCCCAACGGCGCCGGCAAGTCCACCACGATCAAGATGCTCACGGGCATCCTCCACCCGACGTCAGGGACGGCGGAGGTGCTCGGGTTCGTGCCGTGGGCCCAGCGCCGCGAGCTCGCGTACCGCATCGGGACCGTGTTCGGCCAGCGCAGCCAGCTCTGGTGGCACCTGCCCCCCACCGACACGTTCGAGCTCCTGCGCGTCGTCTACGACCAGGACCGCGCGCCCCATGCGGCCCGCCGGGACCGCCTCGTCGACGCGTTCCAGCTCGGCGACCTCGTCCACCGCCCCGTGAAGACGCTGTCGCTCGGCGAGCGGATGCGCTTCGAGATCGTCGCGAGCCTCCTCCACGCGCCCGACGTGCTGCTGCTCGACGAGCCCACCATCGGCCTCGACGTGGTGGCGAAGAGCGTGATCCGCGACCTCGTGCGCGAGCGCAGCACGCAGGACGGCGCCACCGTGCTCCTGGCGTCCCACGACACCGGCGACATGGAGGCCGTCTGCGACCGCGTCCTCGTGATCCACGACGGCCGCCTGCTCCTCGACCGCCCCGTGGGCGAGCTGCGTCGCACCTACCTGCGGCGCAAGGTCGTGACCCTCGCCACGGCCGAGCCGCGCGTCGACGTGCGCCTGCCGGGCGTCACCGTCCGCGAGGCGTCGCCGCACCGCACCGTGCTCGAGGTGGACACCGCGACGACGCCCGTGGAGGCCGTGATCCAGGCGGCGCTCGCCGCGACCCGCCTCGAGGACCTCACCGTCGAAGACCCGCCCATGGAGGAGATCGTGAAGGCGATCTACGCCTCGGCGGGCCGTGTCGCCCCCGCGGCGGGGAGCGCGCGGTGACGGCCTCCGCCACGCCCCGCCGCCGCCGCTTCGCGCCGTACCTCGCCGCCGCGCGGCTCGCCGCCCGCGACCAGACCACGGGCTGGGCCGAGGCTGTGGGCCGCGCGGCGTTCCTCGCGGTGCTGCTGTTCATCTTCTCGAGCCTCTGGCAGCACGTTCCCATGAGCGGCGCGGCGGCCGACCCGAGGCGGCTGCTCTGGTACCTCGCCATCACCGAGTGGGTGTTCCTGTCGGTGCCCTCGATCCACCTGACCCTCGAGCGCGACGTCCGCACCGGCGACGTCGCCTACCGGCTGCCGCGGCCGGTCTCCTACCTCGGGATGCGCGTCGCGGAGGCCTTCGGCGTCGCGCTCGTGCGGCTCGCGATCCTCGGCGTCGTCGCGGCGGGCCTCGCGTTCGCGCTGTCGGGGGGGCTGCCCCCCGCGCCGGCGTCGCTCCTGCTCGCCCTCCCCCTCGGCGTGCTCGCGGTGCTGCTCGGCACGCTGGCGCAGGCGGCGGTGGGCGCCACCGCGCCGTGGGTAGACGACGTGTCGCCGATCTACTGGATCTGGCAGAAGGCCGCGTTCGTGCTCGGCGGGCTCATCGTCCCGCTCCACCTCTATCCCGACTGGCTGCGCACCGCGGTCGCGTGGACGCCGTTCGCCGTCCTGCTCAACGGGCCCGCGCGCACCGCGTTCGCGCCCTCGACGGCCGACGTCCTCGAGACGGCGGGCCTGCTGGTGCTCTGGGTCGTCCTCGTCGGCGCGCTCGCCCGCGCGATCCACCACCGCGGGCTGCGCGCCCTCGGCGTGCACGGAGGCTGACCGTGACGACCTCCGCGCCCCCCCGCCCCGCCGCCGCGCCGGTCCCGCCGCGGCCGGGCCTCGCGTCGACCGCCCGGTTCCTCGGGGCCCTCCTCGGCACGAGCGTGAAGGAGAGCTTCGCGAACCGTGGCTCGTTCTGGATCCAGGCCGTCGGCATGTTCCTGAACGACGTGATCTGGATCGCCGTGTGGGGCATCTTCTTCGCGCGGTTCGACCACCTCGGCGGCTGGACGTTCGACGACATGGTGGCGCTCTACGCCGTGACGGCGGGCGCCGTCGGCCTCGCCGTGATCACGGGGGCCGGCGTGCGCGACCTCGCGCGGACGATCACCGAGGGCAGCCTCGACGTGTTCCTCGTGCAGCCGAAGCCCGTGCTCCTGCACGCGCTCGGGAGCAAGACGTCGGCCGCGGGCTGGGGCGACCTCGCCAACTGCGTCCTGCTGCTCGCCGTGACGGGGCAGGGGCGGCTCGCGGCGGTGCCGTGGGTGATCGTGGGGGCGATGGCGGGGGCCGTCGTCTTCCTGTCGATCGGCGTGATCGTCCACAGCCTCGCGTTCTGGCTAGGGTCCATGCAGGTGCTCGCGCGCCAGGTCTGGGAGTTCACGATCACGTTCTCGCTCTACCCCGAGTCGATCTTCCCGGGGGCGCTGCGGGTGCTGCTCTACACGGCGATCCCCGCGGCGTTCATCGGCTGGTTCCCGTCCGGGCTCGTGCGCGCGTTCTCGCTCGAGGGCCTCGCGTGGTGCCTCGGCGGGGCGGTCGTGTTCCCGCTGGCGGCGGCCGCGGTCTTCCACCTCGGCCTGCGGCGCTACGCGTCGGGCAACCGCGTCGAGGTGCGCGCGGGGTGAGCGGCGCGCGCGCGGCGTCGCTCAGAAGCCCCCGAGGACCGCGCCCCCGATCATGGAGAGCGCCAGCAGCGCGAGCACGACCTTGGCCCAGAGCGGCGTCGTGGACCGAGGCGTCGTGGACCGCGACGGGGCGTCCCCGCCGGCGCCGAAGCGTCCGGTCTCGTCGCGACGGCGCAGATCGTCCCGGTCCTGGCGGTTCACGACGTTCGCTCCGGAAGGGTCGGCCACGGCGCTCCGCGCCCGTCAGTATCCCCGAGCGGCGAGGTCGCGCACCAACCCGCGGTAGAAGCCGAGGTGGTCGAACCGCGCCACGCCCGGCGGCGTCCAGTGCCACCCCGTCTCGGCGAAGTGGTCGGCCTCGAGCGTGCCGAGGTAGGTCCCGAACCGCGCGCTCGCCACCGAGACGAGGCCGTCGTTGGGCCCCTCGACCCGCTGGAGGACGCGGAAGGCCACCTGGAGCGGCGCCGCGATCCCCCACCAGGGCCGGGCGCCACCGTAGGAGAACGTCGGGACCGTGGGCCCGTCGAGCAGCTCCGCGTTGCGGGCCTCGCACGCCGCGCGGGTCAGGTCGGGGAACGCGCGCGCGTCCACGCCGAGGTCCGCGAGCCGGCGCCAGCCCGCGAGCGCCCGCCCCACGCGCAGCCCGCCCCAGTCGGCCGCGTACGTCCCGTGGTGCGGCGTCGCGATCGTCGTGAGGGACGCCACGCGGCGGTGGCCGCCGAGCCGGCCGACGTACCAGCGCGCGTCGAGTCCGCCCATGCTGTGCGCGACGACGTTCACGCGCCCGCCGCCGACCCCCTCGACGGCGTCGCGCAACGCCCGCGCGCGGTCGACGACGCAGGCCGTGGCGGGCAGCGCGACGCTCGTCACCCGCACGCCGGCGTCGGCGAGGTCGTCCTCGACCCCCTGGAAGTAGGCGTAGGAGAGCAGGCGCGTCAGCGTGCGACGCACGAACCCGAGCACGCCGTGCACGAGCACGACCGGGTGGCGCGGCGCCGCGAGGCCGAGGTCGGCGAGCAGCGGGGGCGGCGCGGCGACGCGCGGGGGAGCGGGGGGCGGGGCGGCGTCCATGGGTCCGTGGGGTCGGTGGCGTCACTTCCGGAAGCCGAAGAACCAGGCCGCGGCGCCGACGAGCGCCGCTCCGAGCACGATCGCCACGGCGACGCGGACCTTCGACACCGGCCGCGTGCCCGTGACCTTCCCGGTCTGGCCGTTCACCAGGAACTTGTACGTCTTCTCGGCGTACCGGTACGTCGCGAGGAACATCGGCAGCAGCACGTGTTTCCACGTGACGGCGTGGTGCTGCGTCCAGACCCGCAGCGACGCGTGGGTGTCGCCGGGCACGTCCCGCGCGCACGCCGCCTTCGCCAGCTCGTTGATCCGCTCGCGCGCCACCGCCCACCCCGACGGCAGGTCGACGACGTACTCCTCGGCGAGCCAGCCGGCCAGGTACTCGGCGCGGTAGGCCGTGAGGCCCGTCAGTTCGAACGGCTCGACCCGCGGCAGGAGCTTCGCGTCGACGCCCTTCGAGGCGCAGATGAGCACGTCGTCGTAGGCCCCGTCGCGCTCCCCCGACGCCGGCGTCCAGCGCGTCCGCCGCTCCGATCGCGTGCCCCCGCGACCGTCGGGCACCGTCACGTGGTAGTAGTGTCCCGCCATCGCGGTCCACCGCGACCACGTCGTCGCGTCGTAGGTCCAGTAGGGCACGTAGACGCCCTGCAGGGCCTCGTCGGCCACGCGGTCGAGCACGCGCCGTGGGCGGAACAGGCCCTTGCCCACCCACGCGCGGAACACCGCGCGCGCCTTCGCCGCGTCCACCGCGAACGGCACCACGGACTCGGGCAGGATGCGCCCCGCGTCGCCGCGCCGCTCCACGACGTGCTCGGCGCCGCAGAAGGGGCAGCGGTCCGCGACCGTCACGCCCTCGAACCGCACCTCGGCGCCGCAGTCGTCGCAATGGAAGACCTTCGGCGCGTCGTCCCGCCGACGGCTCGCGGGGACGTGCTCGAGCGCGTACTCCACGGGCGCGAAGTCGGCCGCGCGCGCGACCGCCTTCGTCCCGGCGCAGAACGGGCACTTCATCGCGCCGGTCACGGCGTCCCAGCGCAGCAACGAACCGCACCCGTCGCAGGCGAACTTCCGCGAGGTCACCACGCCGCCGGGCGGCAGCGTCCCGTCCTTCGGCGCCGTCGCGAACGACGCCCCGCACGCCATGCACCACGATCCGGGCGACGGCGGCGCGCCGCAGGCCGGGCACGTCGCCTCGCCCTCGGTGGACGGGACCGGCGCCGACGCCGGCGGGACCGCGTCCGGCGCGTCGACGGGCGGGGCCGGGGCCTCGCCCTCGGTCACGAACGGACCCGCAGGACGAACCGCGAGGCGGGCCCCCCGACGAGGAGGACGCCGTCGGCGGCGGCCGCGCGCCCGGCGGGCGCGCCGACGACGAGGGCCTCGTCGAGCGGGACGGTCCGACGGATCCGGTACCGCTCGAGGACCGTGACCGACCCGCCGCCGACGAGCCGAGGCACGGCGTCGACGTCGACGGCGCACGTCCCGCGCGCCCGCAGGCAGACGAACCACTCGACCCGGACGTCCCGGCCCGCGCACGCGAGGCCCGCGGCGTCGGCGCCGTCGGCGGGCCACCGCACCGTCCCGACCGGGAACGAGACGGGCGTCCCGGCCTCCACCGACGCCGTCTCGACCCCGCGCGTCGGCGCGTCGGCACGGACCGCGACGACGAGCGCGCCCGTCGAGGCGGCCCCCTCCTCGCCGACGGCCCCCGACGCGAGGCCTGCCACGACGATCCACTGGTCGCGGGCGGGCGCCACGGGGTCGGCGAGAGGCCGGTCGGCGGTGTCCCCGAGCGCCGCCCCCCGCCACGACGGCGCGCCGTCGCGACGCGCGACGCCGGGGTCGGGGGAGCCGCGCGAGGACGGCCCCGCGACGCCGGCGCAGCCGGCGAGGGCGGCGGCCGCGAGCACCAAGGCGACGGACCAAGGGTGGCGACGCATGGGGCCTCCGACCCCAGGATAGCGACGCACGCCGCGCCGACGACCGCCGCCCGGGGTCCTCGCGCGCCGGCCGGTCCCGCCCGGTTTCGCTCCCCCGGCGGGCGAGGCTACCCTCGTCGCGTGACCGACCTCGCCGTCCAGTTCGAGCACGTGGTGAAGCGCTTCGGCGGCTTCACGGCCGTGGACGGCCTCGACCTGGCCGTCCCGCGCGGCACGATCTTCGGCCTCCTCGGGCCCAACGGCGCCGGCAAGACCTCGTCGATCCGCATGCTGATGAACGTGTTCGCGCCCGACGAGGGCCGCGTCCTCGTCTTCGGCGAGGCCATGAGCGAGGCGGTGAAGCCCCGCATCGGCTACCTCCCGGAGGAGCGCGGGCTCTACAAGAAGATGCGCGTCCGCGAGATGCTGCGCTTCTTCGGCGCCATCAAGGGGCGCGACCGCGCGTTCCTCGACCCCCGCATCCAGCGCTGGGGCGAGCGGATGGGCCTCGGCGGGTGGCTCGACCGCCGCGCCGAGGAGCTCTCGAAGGGGATGGCGCAGAAGGTGCAGTTCCTCGCGACGGTGTGCCACGAGCCCGAGCTGGTGATCCTCGACGAGCCGTTCTCGGGCCTCGACCCCGTGAACCGCGACTTCCTCCGCGACGTCGTGCTCGAGCTCCGCAAGGGCGGCACGACGATCCTGTTCTCGACGCACGTGATGGAACAGGCGGAGTCGCTCTGCGACCAGATCGTCCTCCTCTACCGCGGCAAGCCACGGCTCGCCGGCACCGTCGAGGAGGTCCGCCGGCGCGAGGGACGCGAGGCCGCGTTCGTCCGGGTGGACGGCGCGACGGGCGACCCGTTCGCGGACCTCCCGGGCGTCGTCGGCGTGTCGGGCACCCCCTACGAGGCCGAGCTGGCGCTGGCGCCCGACGCCGACGGCAACGCGATCCTCGCCGCGCTGCTCGGGCGCGGCCGCGTGCGACGGTTCGAGGTCCGCACGCCCAGCCTGCACGAGATCTTCAAGCGCGTGGCGGGCGACATCGCGCCGAGGGAGCCCGCGTGAAGCGCCTCCTCCTCATCGCCCTCCGCGAGTACCTCGAGAACGTCCGCACGAAGGCGTTCCTCGTCGCGGTGTTCATGACCCCGCTGCTCATGGCGGCGTCGTTCGTCGTGCCGGCCCTCCTCGAGCAGAAGCCGCCCGAGCAGCGCGCCATCGCGGTCCTCGACACGACCGGCGTGCTCGGCGCCGAGGTCGGGGCGCGCATCGCGGCGCGGAAGGCGCCGGACGAGCGGACGGTCCTCTACGCGGTCGAGAGCGTGCCGCTCGCGGGCGCCGACGTCGCCGCGCGCGAGGCGGACCAGGCGGGCCGACGCGCCGACCTCGACCGCCGCGTGCTCGACGGGAAGTTGTTCGGCTACCTGGTGCTCCGGCCGTCGGCGCTCGACCGCAAGGCGGGCCAGCCCCCGAGCGAGTACCGCACGGGCAATCTCTTCGACCAGAAGGTGTTCGCCGACCTCTCGACGGACCTCCGCGACGTCGCGAACGCGCGCCTCGTCACCGTCGGGTCCGTCGACCCCGAGGTGGCCCGCGTGTTGACCGGCCGGCCGCCGCTGTCGCAAGGCGACGTCCGGGCGACGTCGAAGGAGGCCGGCATCGCCCAGACGGCGATGCCCTTCGTGTTCGTGCTGCTGCTCTTCCTCACCATCGTCACCGTGAGCCAGGCACTCGTCACGAACACGATCGAGGAGAAGAGCAACCGCGTGATCGAGGTGCTCCTCTCGAGCGTCAGCCCGTTCCAGCTCATGGCCGGCAAGATCGTGGGCACGTGCGCCGTGGGCCTCACGTTGATGTCCATCTGGGCCGCCGCGGGGCTCTCGGGCCTCGCGATGAAGGGCATCTCCGTGGTGTCCGGGGCCCAGCTGGGGCTGTGCCTGGTCTTCTACCTGCTGGGCTTCCTGTTCTTCGCGAGTTTCATGGTCGCCATCGGGAGCGTGTGCAACACGCTGAAGGAGGCGCAGAACCTCCTCGCGCCGGTGATGGCGGTGCTGACGTTGTCGTTCATGTTCGTCTTCGCGGTGATGAAGGAGCCGAACGGGACGCTGGCCCGCGTGCTCTCGCTCGTCCCGCTCTCCTCCCCGTTCATGATGATGCTGCGGATCGGGTCGACGCCGCCCCCGCCGCCGTGGGAGGTCGCGGCGTCGGTCGGGATCCTCGCGCTGTCCGTGGCGCTCGTGATGCGGGCGGCGGCGCGCGTCTTCCGCGTGGGCGTCCTCATGTATGGCAAGCCCCCCACCCTCCGCGAACTCCTCCGCTGGATGCGGTCGGGCGCCTGAGGGCGGGCCGAGGGAAGAGGCAGGATCTCGTCCCGAGAGAGCGTCCGCGCTCGCGGCGGCACGGGCACGTGCACGGGTGACGTCGCGACGGCCGGGCCTCGCGTCCCGGCGCCGGCGGTCGGGCCCTGTGCGTCGGGCCCTGTGCGTCGGGCCCTGTGCGTCGGGCCCCGTGCGTCGGGCCCTGTGCGTCGGGCCCTGTGCGTCGGGCCCCGGGCCCCGGGCCCCGGCCGTCAGACGTCAGACGTCAGACGTCAGGCGTCAGGCGTCAGACGTCAGACGTCAGACGTCAGACGTCAGGCGTCAGGCGCGGCGCCGTTCGGAGGCGGCGACGACGGCGACGGCGGCAGCACGAAGACGCTCGCGAGCACGTCGCCTGCGATGGCGCGATCGGTCGCCCCCAGCCGCTCGGGGCTCCGCAACGTCGTGTTCTCGCCCTCGATCCGCGCGCGCTCGCCCGCGGTCAGCTTGCCCTTCGCCAGCGTCTCGAGGTGCGCGAGGTGGCGCTTCACGTCGGCCTCGACCGTCAGGTGGCGGCGCACGCCATCGAGCCAACGCTGCAACACCGGACGGCCGTACCAGAGGTCGCCGCAGCGATCGACGTAGTCGCGCGCCGCGTTCTTGCTGTCGAGGCCCTTCGGGTGGGCCCCCGCGTCGGTCGGGTGGCGCGGCGACGCGTCGTCGTCGGCCTCGTCCTCGTCGAACTCGGGGTCGTCGGCCGGCGGCTGCTCCGTCACGAGGGCCGGAAGGTACAGGTTCGCGAAGATGCCGCGCCGGAACGCGTTCACCGAGCCCGCGAAATCGCCGGCGTAGAAGAGCGCGAGCCCGAGGTTGTAGAGCGCGTCCGGATCGTCCTCGACGCGCGCCAACTCCTTCACGGCCCGCTCGATGCGGCCCATGCGGAGGTAGGTCTCGCCGACGAGGAACCCGACGTCGAGGGGGTCGGTCGGCGCGAGCTTGAGCAGACGGCGGAAGATGCGCGCCGCGTCCTCGTAGGAGCCGAGCCAGAACCGGCAGAGACCGTGGCCGTGGAGCGCGCGGAGGTAGGGCCGCGTCGTCGGGTCGGCCCACCAGCGCCGGACCCCCGGTTTCGCCGACTTCTCCTCAAGCTCGTGGCGGGCGAGCCGGAGCGCGCGCCGGAAGTCGCGGTCGGCCCGCTCGAGACGCCCTAGGTCGTACGAGGCCTTCCCCCGGCCGCACCAGGCGTCCGGGTTCTCCGGATCGGCGTCGATGGCCCGCTCGTAGCAACGAAGCGCCTCTTCCGGTTCGCCCCGGTCGAGGAACTCCTTGCCGAGATCGCAGAGCCGGCGGGCGTCGCTTTCCATTGCGCCGGATCCTACCATCGGGTCGCCCGCGGGCCGGTCGCGCGCGGGCCCTTCCGACCACCCCCGGGGCCCCCGTGCCGTCCTTGACGCATCCGCGCCTCCTGCTCGCCGCGGTCGTCGCCCTCGCGGGCCTCGCCTGGCTCGTGGAGCGCCTCGTCGTGACCGACCCCGAGGCCGTAGCCGCCGTCCTCGACGAGGTGGCCGACGCCGCGTCGCGCGGCGACTGGGACGCCGTCGCCGCCGCGATCGACGACGACTTCCTCGAAGCCGGCCGCGGCAAGGACGCCTTTCTCGCGTGGGCGAAGGGGCAGTGGAGTCGCGCGAACCTCCGTGCCATCGCGCTCGACGTGCGCGACGTGCGGGTCGAGGGCGACCAGGCCGCCGCGCGCGTGGAGGCGACGCTGCAACCGTACGCGGTGCGCGTCCCGGGGCGCGTCGACCTCGCGCGCCGCGGCGACGCCTGGCGGATCGTGCGCGCGGCGCCCGACAACCCGGCGTTCTTCGGACGATGACCGCCGCACCGACCGACCCGACGCCCGATCCGGCGCCCGACCGGACGCCCGTCGCGGGGCCGCCGCCCGACGCCCCCGAGGCACCGCCCGGCGCGCGCGCGGCCGCGCCGCGCCGCTTTTCCCCGCTCGCGTTCGCCGCGGGCCCGGCGGCGCTCGTGCTCGCGCACGCGCTCCCGTTGCCGACCTGGTCGGGCGTCGAGCCGACCGCGGCCGTCCGCACGGTGCTCGGCCTGACCGCGTGGATGGCCACGTGGTGGATGACCGAGGTCGTCCCGCTCGCGGTCACGTCGCTGCTGCCGCTCGTCGTCCTACCGTTCGCGCGCGTCGCGCCCGCGCGCGCCGTCGCGCCCGCCTACTTCGAGGACACGATCGCGCTCTTCCTCGGCGGCTTCTGCCTCGCGCTGGGGCTCGAGCGCACGGGCCTGCACCGTCGCTTCGCCCACGCGGTCGTGCGGCGCGCGGGGGCCGACCCCCGACGCCTCGTGCTCGGGTTCCTCCTCGCGTCGGGCCTCGTGTCGATGTGGGTGAGCAACACGGCGACGGCGCTCCTGCTCATGCCCGTCGCCACCACGGTCGTCCAGGCGATGGTCCCGGCGCCCGGCGCGCGGACCGCCGCCGAGCGCAACTTCGCTGCGTGCGCCGTGCTCGCGGTGGCCTACGGCGCGTCGATCGGCGGCGTCGGCACCCTCGTCGGGACGCCGCCGAACACGATCTTCCGCGGCTTCGTCGAGCAGCACGCGGGCGCGGGCCTCCCCGGCGTCTCCTTCGCCGCGTGGCTCGTGGTCGGCGTGCCGATCGTGCTCGTGCTGTTGCCCCTCACCTGGCTCCTGCTCGTGCGCGTCGCGCTCCCAATCCCGCCGGGCCTCGCGTCGATGCCGCGGGACGGCCTCCTGGCCCGGCTCGCGTCGGACGCGCCGCCCTCGCGCGACGAGCGCGTCGTGTTCGTCACGTTCCTCGCGACGGCCGTGGCGTGGATCACGCGCGAACCCGTGGACCTCGGCGCGCTCCGGTTGCCGGGCTGGGGCGCCCTCTTCGGCGGCGTCCGCGCCGGGACCCGGTTCGACGCGTACGTGAGGGACAGTACGGTCGCCGTCGCGGCGGCGCTGCTGCTGTTCGTCCTGCCGAGCCGCGCGCGGCCCGGCGAGCGCCTGCTGCCGTGGTCGTTCGCGGCGACGCGGGTGCCGTGGGGCGTGCTGCTCCTGTTCGGCGGCGGCTTCGCGCTCGCGGACGCGTTCGGGCCCAGCGGGCTCAACGCCTACCTCACCGCGGCGTTCCGCGGCCTCGCGGGCCTGCCGACGTGGCTCGTGATCGGGATCGTGGTCGTCGGCCTCGCCGCGATCAGCGAGGTCGCGAGCAACACCGCCGCCATCACGATGATGCTGCCCGTGCTGCTCCCGCTCGCCCACGGCCTCGGCGTCGCGCCGCTCCCGATCCTGCTCGCCGGGACGCTGGCGGCGTCGTGCGGCTTCGCCCTCCCGGTCGCGACGCCGCCGAACGCGATCGCCTACGCCACCGGGGAGGTGACCGCCCGGCAGATGGCCCGCGCCGGCCTCCTCCTCGACGTCGTGGCCGCCGCCGTGATGATCGCGGCCGTCCTCCTCCTCGGCCCGCTCGCGTTCCCGCCGTAGCCGTCCCCGGTGGACGCCCCCGCCGCGCCGCCCGGGCCTACAGTCCGGTTGCCGGGGGGTCGATAGGGTTCCGGGATCTTCCGAGGGCGTTTCGTGGCCACCGGGCGCGACATCGACTATCTGCTGGGCCGGGCGATCCCGGACGCGCTCGACCCGATCGTGCGCGCGGCGGTCGGCGACGCCATCCCGCGGATCGGCGAGGGCGGCCGCTACCGGATCGCGCACACGGGCCGGTTCTCGAGCCGGTACGCCGGCGACCTCCTCGCATTCGGGCGCAACCAGCGCCTCGACGGCGCCCTCGTCGTCATCGAGGCGGACACGACGCGGGCCCTCTACTTCCGCAAGGGTCGCGCGGTCGGCGCCGCGAGCGACGTGTACTTCGAGCGCTTCGGCCGCGTGCTCGCCCGCTGCGACGTCGTCGACGAGGCGCTGGCGCGCGACGTCGTCGGCCGCGAGGAGACCCACGGGCTCGCCGCCGCCGTCGGCGCGGTCACGCCCGAGATCGCCGCGTGGGCACTCGAGACGCGCGTGTGGGACATCGCCGCCGCGCTCTTCCTCGTGCCGAACGGTCACTTCGTGATCGTCGAAGGGACGCCGGCCCTCGACGACCTGCCCGCGATCGACATCTCCCCCACCGACCTCGCCCTCGAGGGGATGCGCCGCTACGACGAGTGGCGCAACGGTCCGCAGGCCGCGCCCCCGCGCCCGCACCGCGAACCGGAGAGCCCGCCGCCCCCCGCCCCCGAGCCGGCGATCGAGCCGCGTCGGCCGCGGAGCTCGGTCGCCGCCGACGAACTCCTCGCCCGCCTGCGGGAACTGGGGTAGCCAGGTCCCGTTCCGAGGGACGCAGCGCGACCGGGAGGGCAGGGGGCGACCGGGAGGGCAGGGGGCGACCGGGAGGGCAGGGGCCGGGCGCAGGGACCCACGAACGGTCGCGCGGGGGCCCGTCGGCCGCCGCCCCGCCGGGCGCGGGCGTCAGCGGGCGAGCACGGACGACCACGGCGCGGCGCGGCCGCCGCGACGCCCGACGACCGTGCGGACGCGCCACCGGTAGGCCCCCGTCCCGTTCGTCGGCTCGATCTCGAGGACGGCCTTGGGGTCCTTCACGACCTTCCGCAGGATCGGCATCCAGGCGTCGTCGACGGTCTCCTCGACCTCGAGCAGGTACCCGGACGCGCCGTCCACCGCGGTCCACGCCAGGTCGAAGTGCACGACCTTGCCGGCCGGGAGCGTCGCGCCGTCGGCGGGCGACGTGAGGGTCGGAACACCGAGCACGTTCGCGGGATCGAGCGTCCGCGCGACCGACGTCTTCGGCGGAGCCGGGACGGCATCGTGCGGATCAACGGGCGGGAGGGCGGGCGGGAGGGAGGGCGGGAAGGCGGACGGGAAGGCGGGCGGGGTCGGCGGCCGTGGGGTCCCGGGAACGTCGGCATTTGCAGGGGATTCGGCGGGGACGTCCGGCGCGGCGGGGACCTCGGGTGCCATGGGCACCGGGCGCGCCACGCGCACCACGGGTACCGGGACGGCGGGCGCGTCGAGAACCGGGGGCGTCGTGGGCGCCGGCACCTCCGGCGGAAGGTCCGCGGGCGGCAAAACGACCGGGGGGGGCAGGGGATCTGAGGAGGCCGAGGGCTCTGGGGAGGCCGAGGGCTCTGGGGAGGCCGAGGGCTCTGGGGAGGCCGGAGGCAGCGGCGGAAATTCGGGGGGGGCCGGAAGGGCCGGAGGTGCCAGAGGTGTCGGCGGTGCCGGAGGAAGCGGTGCCGGAGGAAGCGGTGCCGGAGGAAGCAACGGGGGCGCGAGCGGCGGAGCGGCGGGGGCCTCCGGCACGGGGGGCACCGGAGGCACGGTAAGCGGCGCGGGGGGTCGGACCGGGGGAGCGGGAAGAACCGGGGGCGCCGGGACGACAGCGGGCGACGGCGGGACCGGAGGGACCGCCGTCGGCGCCGGGGGCGGCTCGACCGAGACCGGAGAAACCGGGGAAACCGGAGAAACCGGAGAAACCGGGGAAACCGGGGCAATTGCGGGAACCGAGGCCTCCGGCGGGACGGGCACGACGGCCGGGGTCGGCGCTGCCGCGGGCGTGTCGGGCGAGCCCACGTCGGCGGTCTCGACGGGGGCCGGGATCCGGGGTTGCCAGCCCGGGATCCGGAGCACGACCTCGGTGTCGGGGGCCACCCGGTCGCCCGGGAGGGGCATCTGGTCCATGACCCGCCCCGGGATCCCGTGGTTCGCCGCCTCCTCGCGCACGCGGAGGCCGGAGTCCTCGAGCATACGACGCGCGACGAGCAGCGTCCGGTCGAGCACGGAAGGCACGATGATCGTGGCGGGTGCGGGCGCGACGGCGCCCGGCGGGGTCGCCGCGAGCGGCGGCGCGGGCGCCGTCGCCGCAGGCGCCGTCACGCGCGGGGCCGCGCCCGGCGCCTCGACGGTCGGCGCCGGCTCGGGCGGCACCCGCACGACGATCTCAGCGCCGACGCGCACGCGCTCTCCGGCCGCGGGCACCTGGTCCATCACGCGGCCCGGCAACCCGTTCGCGGCGGCCTCCTCCTTCAGGACGAGCCCGGCGTCCTGCGCGATCCGTCGCGCCTGCGCGAGCGTGCGATCGAGGAACGGCGGCACCACGATCGTGCCGTCGGGCGCGGGCGTGCCGGCGGCAGGAGGCGGAAGGACGAACGGACGAGGCGGCCCTGCCGGCACGGCCGACGGATCGTCCATCGGATCGGTCGGCGGATCGGTCGGCGGATCGGTCGGCGCGGCGGCGGGCGGCGACAGAGGCATCGTCGGCGGCCGCGGCGGCGAGGGAATCGCGGAGAAGTCCTCGAGGTCGGGAGCGACGGACGGCGCCTCCGGCCGCAGCGGCGCCGGTGTGACTGGCGCGTCCGGGGCCGGCGGCGGCGGCGCCAGCGGCACGACGGGGGCGGGCGTCTCGACCCCGGGTGCTTCCGTGGGTGCTTCCGTGGGTGCTTCCGTGCGAGCCGCCGTCGGCGGGACGGCGGGAAACTCGGCGGGAGGCACCGCGGGAGGCCCGACGGGCACCGCCTCCGGCATGGGCGGCGTGTCCGCGAGCGGCTCTGGCGGGG
>Ga0163144_10010939_pt1 | contig 19269 bp, 21 predicted proteins | sample OliLak19BULKMAT1_FD_123175 | JGI IMG/M metagenome (GOLD analysis project Ga0163144, IMG submission 123175) | Freshwater microbial mat bacterial communities from Lake Vanda, McMurdo Dry Valleys, Antarctica - Oligotrophic Lake LV.19.BULKMAT1 | ecosystem: Environmental > Aquatic > Freshwater >... | reverse complement strand
TGTAGTAAATGAAATACTGGTAGTAGTGTTAGTGATAGTCCCCATTGTAATAGCAGATATTGTTGGAGCAGTGATATCTGGTACAACAAGTGTTGTAAATGTAGCATCTACAGACGAAGCAGGGTTACTCGCTTTATCAAATGATTTGATTTGATAATGATATGTAGCGTTTGGTGTAAGCCCTACGAAAGAAAGAGTGTGATTTTTCCCAAAAGTTGTGGACTTGGTAGAAGTCATACCATAACTAGTAGTAGGTCCGTACATCACTTCAAATACTGTATCTTCATTTGTTTTGAATATGAGAGATGCTGTTGTAGTCGAAATACTATTTACTGCAATTTCAGAAATCACAGGTGCTGTTGTATCTATACCTCCAGATGATCCTCCCCATCCTCCTGTAGTCTTCTTTAGGATACCTGGTGGTAATATCTGACAATCTGGTTTTGTTGTTGGTACTCCTCCAAGCTTTTTGAGATAACCTGGGGCAATCAGATGTCCTGGTGGAATCTTTACACAAGACACACCACTGGAAACTTCTGTGGTTGAAACTGGAATAGTTGAGAGTAGTTCATTTACCTTTTCTAATGTCTTTGGTCCAACACGTCCCACTGAAGCGAGGCCATTCTTCTTTTGGAATTTTTGAACAGCTGACTTTGTCATTGGGCCAAAATAACCTGTTATATATTTACTATCCAAAACATTTGGATCGGATGCTAGAAATGTTTGTAATAGTCTTACCAAATCTCCTCGTGATCCAAATCCTAATTGTGACGGTAATTGAATAACAGTATTATTCTGTGTGTCGCTCTGTGCTAAAGCAGGGATTGCAAACACAGGAGAAATCAACAAAGACAACGTGGCGGTAGAGAGAATTATTTTTTGATATATACGCATAATATTTTTTGTAAATTAGCTTGTAATAATATGTACTAACGTGCCATCAGAAATGCGGTGGTTCCCATACATTATGAGACGCATGAAAATAATACTTCTTACCTTGAAAAAAACCAAATTTGTGTTTTTATTTAAAAAACAAAAATCTCACCCGTTATGGGTGAGAAGTTTAAAAGATTTTTTAAATATAGAAAGAGAGATCTAGCGCGCGATCCCACCTTTCTTTTGCCAACGATCTATCCTCTTCGGATATTTCATTGTATGGGGCAAAATACTTTTTACTATTTTCATCTTCTATCTTTTTCAAGTCTTCTTTGGACATGTTTTGCAAGGAGACATTCTTTTGGCTCTTGCCAGATAAGAAGTTAGAAAAAATCTCATAAAGTGAAAGTGGTGACTTTATATTCATATAAAATTGTGGTTAAGATGTTTGTGTATACACTAACACGTCAAAATGCTTTGGTCAAGTTAAGTTGTAGATATTTCTATTGGTTGTTCTGTTAATGTTTGAGACTCCATGTAGTGCTTGTTTACTGCTCTATAAAGCTGCGCAATGATAAATATACACATAGGATATGTAACTGCTATACCTACACCAAATAATACGAATCCTACTAGGAAGATCATTCCCGCAACAAGCATGGTGAGTAAAGCTGTCCAAAATATATCTCCTTTAACAATATTCCAAGAGTGTCTTAGTGACTTTCTTATGCCCTCTTGTCTATCAACATATGAAAACTTTGCCATACTAAATTTGATCGCCAAATATATTCCTGGAAGTATGAGGAAGAATGCTCCGAAAATAAAAGCAATGCCTGTAAAAATAGATATTGCAATAAATGCTAATAAATTTGTAATAGTTGGGAAATGTAATTTTATAGATTTGAAATTTAGTATATCCACCTTTCCATCTACTGATGCTAACGCTATAGAAAACCATGTATAGCTCCAAATAATCGAAAGTATGGCAATCAGAATAGTCAGGATTATATTATTTTTATGAATGTTACTTACAATGTTTAATACAACCATCACTAGAGACATCGAGATGTAGAAAAGAGGTTTTGCCTTGAAAATATGCCAAGATTTCTTGACCGCTTCTTTTATAGAGAATTCAAATTTTGTAGGATTCATTTTTCTTTGTTTTTTGATTTAGCGGTCTGGTGGTATTTGGTAATAGTTTATTAAGAATTGTACCATGTTAAAAAATGGGTCAGCAAGCGTCTGGATAGCAAACATGGCTTCTTTTGGATAAAAGTTGTATATATATAGCACATATTTTGGATTTGTCGCTGGGAAGAATCCGATGAGAGAGTGGAGATTTCGGTCATCATAGTAGCCGAGACCCCCTGGCTTTGCGATTTGAGCGGTACCTGTCTTGGCTGCGACACTATAATTCTTCATACCCTTTTTGTACCCATCATCAACTACATGGACTAGCATGTTTTGGATTGTAGAAATTGTCTCTGGCTTCAATATTGGATCAGAATTTTGGTATTTGAGTTCTTTCTTTATACCACTTGATTCAATAATAGAAGTAGCAAGGTGTGGAGTGACAATGTAACCACCATTGGCAAGAGCTGCAAATCCTCGCACTATATTGATAGGAGATGTCGCTATACCTTGTCCAAATGTAGCAGTAGCGTAGTTAACACTGTTTGGAGTCTTGAGTCCACTCACCAGTCCACCTACTTCGTTTGGTAAGTCTATTCCGGTCTTGTCTCCCAATTTATATTTATTGAGCATGTAGTCTTTGAATGCGTCTTTTCCCATTTTGTTTCCTACAAATACCATTCCAGTGTTTACTGATTGATTGAGTACTTGTTGCATGTTTATTACTCCACGAGCTTTTTTGTCGAAGTTGTTGAGCACTCTATCTTCTACCTTTATACTTCCTTTATCTTCATATGTAGTTTCTGGTGTCACCACACCCATATCTATTGCCCCCGCCATTACGAGAGGCTTGATGATGGAACCCACCTCATAAACATTTTGTGAAAAAGGATTGATGTAGAGATTCATATCTGTGACCTTGCCGAAATTATTCAAGTCAAAGCTGGGTGCACTCGCCATAGCTACTATTTCACCCGTGAGTGGGTCCATCACTACCGCTCCGACAGAATCACTATTCCACTTATCTTTCACCTCTATTACTATTTTTTCAAGTTCTGTCTGCACTGTAGGATCAAGAGATGTCACGATATCACCAGTCACAGAATTGTTTTTAAAAATAGTAGATTGAATATTGGCAAATATTTCTGCGAAAAAGTTAATATAAAAGTCACCATCATTTCTAGAAAGTACATCATTGTAATATTCTTCCAACCCGTAGTTGCCCGATAATCCTTCTCCTCGATAAGAAACGAATCCTATGTTTTTTGAAGCCAAACTTGCTCCCGGATAAAATCTCCACTTTTCTCTATATAGACTAACACCAGGAATTTTTAAATCTATAATAACCTTCGCATCTTCTTCATTTATTCTATCTGCTATTTCTTCATATGGATCTGCCAACTTTTTTGCCCTATTTGTAAAATCAGTATAATCAAGAGCTATTATTTCATTAAGTTTGCTGAATGTATTATCAACATCAACAATTTGATTTGGTACTATTGCTAGCTTGAAACCGTTGACCACAGTTGCCGCTGTTACAGTCATACCATCTTTGCTAGTGAAGTAGATATTGCCTCTATTAAATACGTTGGAACTAGGAGTAATGTATTGATGCTCTGCCTTATCTTTATAAAAATTTCTATTTATTATCTGCAATAGAAAAAGCTTAACCACTACGACAAATCCCGTAAGTACAACTATTGCTATGAGGAGGCGTATGCGTGTCTTTTGTGAGCTATCTTCCAACATTCCAAGCAAATGCTCGCTTAACCTCTGAAAATGCGATATTTGAGTCCTTTATAAATCCTAAAGAAGTAGCGTATTCCTCAGTGAGACCTTTTTGAGAATTTAAATATGATACTTCTTCTTGACTCATATTAGATATGAGATTTTTTGTTTCTGTAGTCAGAGTTTGTTGTTTGACGACCGAGAAAGTGATAGCGCCTACAAAGTAAATATATGAAGCAATCAATATACCAGAAAATGCCCAAGTATATTTGGAAATAGAAACAAGGCTTGTATTTATGTTTGATTGTTTATATTTTTTTGTATTGGTTTCTATTTTCATTTTATTTTTTGTATTACTCTCAATTTTGCGCTTCGAGATTTGGGATTGTGCTTTTGTTCTTCTCTACTAGGAGGTGTTGGCTTTTTGGTGATAACGCGTTCATCTGTTTTACCTTTCATCCAATTTTTTACTATTTTATCTTCGAGACTGTGGAATGTGATGACTGCAAATCTTCCATCTCTTTCAAGTAGTGTCCACCATGCATTCAATGCTTCTGTGAGAGTGTTCAACTCATCATTGACTGCGATGCGTAGTGCCTGAAAAGTTTTGGTCGCTGGGTGAGTACGAGAATATTTGGGTATGATTTTTGTGATAATATCTGCAAGCTGTTTTGAAGTTTTGATCTCAGACTTAACTCTGACTTCTACAATAGCTCTTGCGATTTTCCTAGAATTTCTATCTCCGCCATATGCATATATGATGTCTGCAATAGATTCTTCTTTCCAAGAGTTCACAATAGTATGAGCATTGATACCAGTATGAGAACCTTTTTCAGAAAAGCTCATTTGCAAAGGAGTATCAGAATTGAAAGAAAATCCTCTATCATCTTCCAAAAGTTGAAATGTGCTTGTGCCTAAATCTAACAAGACCTTGTTGATACTTGTGAATCCTACACTTTCCAAAATCTGATTTGCATCTTTGAAGTTGAAATGCGTAAAGAAAACATTTTTGTTATTTTCTTGGAAAAGATTTTCAAAACGTAATTTTGCTTTTTCATCCAAATCATTACAAATGAGCACTCCTCTGTCTTTCACTTTTTGGAAAATGATATTGCTATGTCCTCCTCCTCCAAATGTTCCGTCTACGACTTTGTCACTACTTTGGATATCGAGAAGCTCGATACTTTCATTTAAAAGAACGGGGATATGTTTTATTTCACTCATACCCTTAGAGCACTCCTACTTCACCAAGTCTGTTGGCAAGCTCATCAGCTTTTGCTTCGACTTGTTTCTTGTAAGCTTTCCAAGTCTCCTCTTCCCAAAGCTCTACTCTGGTATAGACTCCAACAATCACAACCTTGTCCTTCAATCCTATTTTTTCTTTCAAAGATTCTGGTATCAAGATGCGACCGTTGCCGTCTATTGGTGCTTCACTTGCTCCACCTATGAGGTAGCGACTAAAGCTTCTATTGTCTGCTTGTAAAGAACCATTTGATAGTTGCTCAACTTTCTTTTTCCATTCAGCTGTTGTAAAAACGAATAAACTTTTTTCAAGTCCGGGAGCAATGACTACGGTCTTGCCCATTTCTTTTCTAAACTTGATTGGAAAAGATATTCTATTTTTGTCGTCTATTGAATGTGTATACTCGCCGATCAACATAAATACTCGTTTTAATTAATTCACCACTTCTTCCCACTTCTACCCATTTTACTCCACTTCACCCCAGTGGCGCAAGCTCGTTGCTTGTGAATACTGTGGATAACAAAAGGCCCGCACCTACGGTGCGGGCCTCTCTATATTTTTTCGAATTTAAACTAATTTATACTCACTATACTATAGGTCACATCACCTTTTGGTGTAGCAACTGAGACATTTTCCCCTACTTTTTTACCAAAAAGAGACTGCCCTATAGGACTCTTGTAAGAAATCTTGCCAGAAAGCATGTCTGTCTCTTCACTTCCTACTATAGTAAAGGTGCGGGTATTGCTTTCGCCCTCTTTTTTAATCACAACAACACTACCTATATTCACATTTCCGTCACTTTTGCGATCTACTACAGTCGCAGTCTTCAGAATATCTTCAATCACAGATATACGGCTCTCTAGCTTGCCCTGCTCTTCACGAGCTATGTGATACTCTGCATTTTCTGACAAATCCCCTAGACTTTTGGCATACTGCACCGCATTGACTACTTCTTTCCTTTTTGTCGTAGATAAAAAGTGGAGCTCTTTTTCCAAAGTTTCTTTGTTTTCTTTTGTAATAAATTCACTCATCCCGTTAGAGATAGGACACCGTGGTGTCCGTACCTAGATTATTGTTTGTAATTATTTCAACCATACCGTCGATTATCATGATTATGTGTAGATTATAACATCTTTGATCTCTAACGGGACTCATAAATTGTCGCAATACTATAAACTACTTCTATTGTGCAGTCAAAAGCTCAGGATTGTCAACAAATAGCTGCACTACAGGCTTAAAGGCGTTGCTCGCACCAGAAGACACCTTTGGACCATTTTCCATTAGGACTACAAAAGCATACTTGGGAGCCTTGTACGGGAAAAATCCGAGAGACCAAGAGTTGACTCTAGTATTATTTTTGATCTGAGCGGTACCAGTCTTGGCCGCTACAGCAAGCGCATCATTTTTGAGACTACCTGCTGTACCTTCGAGTACTACGAGACGCATAGCTTCGTGAATCACATTGTACATACTCTCACTGAAGACAAGCTGTTCTGAGTTTACCGGTTTTCCAGTAATACTCTTCGACAGTGTCGGAGTCACTAGACTGCCTCGTGACGCAATACTACTGATACCACGCAGCATTTGTATAGGCGTGATATGAAAACCATACTGACCAATAGAAGTGTTGTATGTGTCTCCTATACGCCATGGATCACCAGGAAAGTTTTTTGCTTTCCATTCTATAGATGGCACCGTACCGGTGAGCTCTCGACCTATGTTGATACCAGTCTTTTCTCCTATGCCAAACATGCGAGCGTATTTTTCAATATTTGCAATACCGAGACCCTTTTGACTACCGAATCCTCCACCTATTTCATAGAAATAAACGTTGGATGATACAGTTATGGCCTTCCTCATATCTACTGCGCCATGATTTGCATTGTCTTTGAAAATGGTGAAAAGTTTCGGATCATAAGGATTGGGAATCTTGAGACTTCCGTTTGTCATAATAATTTTGTTTGGATCTATTACTCCTTCTTGTAATGCGCCGAGCGCAATAAATGGCTTGATGATACTTCCTGGTGTATAGAGACCTTCTGTTACCCTATTTAGAAATGGCAAACTTGAATCGTTCAAATATTTTTTTATTTCTACTCTATTTTTTCCATCAGCAAGAATTTTCTGATCGTATTCTGGATAAGTTGTCATTGCGATGAGTTCTCCAGTTTTCACATCCATTATAGCTCCTGCTCCTCCAGAATACCCTGAAGCGAGAGCGAGGTCTTTGATTCCTTTGTAGAGGACTTCTTGTACTCTAGAGTCTATTGATAGACTTATATTGTCTCCTCGTTTTGGAATATCTATAATATTTTCTGACAAAACATTTCCCTTTACATCTGTTTCAATAAGATTGGTACCGTTTACTCCAGAAAGCAGATCATTCCATTGTTTTTCTATACCATCCTTACCAATGATTATTTCTTGCCAATATTTTCCTTTTGTATCCTTTGTTGGATAAGAAACATATCCGAGAAGATTGGCAAACCCTCCCGCCTTTATATAATCTCGAACTGATGGACTATTTTCCATTCCAGAAGTATTCCATGCTAGCTCAACACCATTTCTGTCATATATCACTCCTCTATCGGCAATGAGGGGGGTATGTTTGAGTGTATTATTTTCACTTTTTGTAAGATAAAAATCAGAATTGATAATTTGTAAAAATACCAAACGAGATATGAACAGTACCGCTATAGCCAAAAAGAAATAAAAAAGTGCGTTGAGTGACTTTTTTGAAATAGGCTTTTCAAGTCTGCCTTCAAACTGTTGCTGATCAAAAGACGGCAGATTGGACACGTCTAGCAATATTTCGTCTGGTTGTAGCTCTATCGCTACTCTTCTTTTTTTCCTTCTCCAAAATATCATACTTGTTCTCCTACTCGCATATTACGAACTATCAACTCACAGACCACAACACAGAGCAGTACAACGATTGTCATTTTGAAGTTGGCAAAAGAATTGAATAGAGAAAAAGAGCTTGTTGGAGAGTAGAGTACATCATAGAAAACTGCAGGTATGAGAAATAGCCACCTATGTGGCAATAGAAATACCGCTCCAACAAATAGGATGATTTGTGCCCAAATAGGCATGTAAAACATAGCTACAAACAAAATTAAAACTCCAATCAGACTACGGATCATAGCCTTGATTTTATCATACAATATGGAGCTATTATAGAAACCTTCTCAGGATGAATCGCAGTGACAAAAGTATAAACAATACCAACCCTACATAAAACATAGGCTTGTTATTGAAAAATGAGTACAAAGACGAGGATAAGAAGTACATGGCATATTCTACAAAATTGTCCTTGAGTTCTGTAGTGCTTGGCATCTTCACACCACCTGTTGTATTTTCTACACCAGCCACATCAGTACTCTTTGGCTGTTTGTCTAGGTCTCCTATTTCGATAGGATTTATTACCATTTTGTTTTTATTGCGTATTTTCAAGAAATATTCTGCATAATGCATTCTTGTATTTTCGAGTATTACCAAAATTTCTCCGATTCTATCTTTTGCTCTATCGAGACTTGCAACCTCTGTCTCTGTCGCAGTTGTAGTGACAACCTTTGATGTTTCTGGTTCTACAGCAAATGTCGTTGTTGGCAGAAATATTGCTAATAGGATTATTGGCGCTAGAAAATGTATCTTGATATTCATGACAATATTATATCCTTAATCTTTGTTTTATAAAATAGCACCTTCTTTTTTCAACATAAATATATTTTTTATACATAAAAAAACACCACTATCGTACAAATGATAATGGTGTCCATCGCTCTATATGTACATCATCGGTTGATCTTCCGGTGCGACAGAGGGATGTGGAATAATTTTCTTTACTAGGGAACGATTTTTCAGTATCTTGTAGGAAGCTATTGCTCCTCCGAGAATCACTGCTGCGAGTATAAGTTTTTTCATAAGCTTAAGGTTTTGTTTACCTACAAGTTACAACACTTGGAACAATAAGTCAAATGATACACCTCGGCTCAAATATAGTAACTAAATCTTCCTTGCGTCATACGCCCATTGGAGTACTGCCTGCCTTTGTCTTGGTCTACAGAAAATGTCTCCTACACGACAGCTTTTTGCTATTTGTGATGTGTGTCTTGTCATTGCGCGCCATCTTTTGATCTGTCTTTCATCGTCTTCAATTCGTCTACCCATATAATACCGACAATACCACTGAAACCATCCTCGTGGATCTTCAGAATGAATCCATCCTTTTCTCCTCCACTCTGAGAGAGACTGTGAAGCATGCACGCCAAAATAGTTTATTTTTTTGTCAGGAATATTTACGCCTTGTGGCAACAGCTTTGCACGAGTAAACCAATCTTTCGGAAATTCTTTTTTACAATCTCTCATATATCGTCCACCAAAGACTCCAAGAGCAAGCATTTGCTTCGGAGTAAGATCGGGTTTGAATCGAGAGTCAAAGTTTTTGCCTATTGGTTGTGAGAGAATATACCGATACCCTTTTTGCATTTTGTCTTTTACAATCACCTTCTTTGTCATAACTATTTAAAAACAATAGCAATAACTGAGCTATTTGTTCATCCAAGTAATAGCCAGATGGAGAATTGTCGCAAAAGATACCCAGAGGAGATACGGAATATTTATGAGAGACACCCATTTGATATGTGGGTAAATAGCAACAAGTGCCCAGATGAGTGTCGCAAGGACAAGTATGATATCTATAGAAGCTAAAAGATTGTTTTTGAGGGTAAATTGAAAATAGGTAAAGGAAAAATTGAAAATTAGATTGAGGATAAAAGGTACCGCAATACTGAATGGTAGCTCACCTTTGTAAACTTTATAAAACACGGTGCCATAAGTCACAGCAATGATCACATATAGTACACTCCAGACTGGACCAAAAAGCCAGCTAGGTGGCGCCCATGTAGGCTTGAGAAGTGTACTGTACCAGTTGTAAGTGCTACGGTTCATAAAATATATTCTACCATTTTAGTTTCAAAAACCCATTCTTCTTCCGGGTGTATTGCTTTTGGAAACGAAAACACGATAGTGTTCATATGAAAATGGTTCTTGCTTATTTGTTCTTGCTTATTTCTATTTACAATTTATCTAAAGGTATAATTATTCGTCAAAGTAGTCAGTTTTTGAGGGTTTTATTAATACCTAGACGTTCGGCATTTTTGTGGTGTGGACCCTAGTGTTCGCCCGCAACTAAATCTGTTTCAGCCAGATTTGTCTGGGTACCACCTCGCCTGTTCGCCTGCTGGCTCACATGACTCCGGTGTTCGAATCTCCTCGCATGACAAGCAGTTGTCATACTTTACGGGTCCACAAAAATAAAACGCCCCGAGGATGTCACTCTTTCTTTGTGGTCAGGGATATTTTGTTTGTCAGACTGGTTCAGTCTTGTGGTCACAAATATTTTTTCTTACAGAAAAATTTCGCGACCCCGACTCATCTGTCGTAAGACGACATGCTTCCGTCTTCCACCTATCGAAAAAGCCTCACGCAGGTGAGGCTTTTTCGTATCGGTGGACCCTAGGAGATTCGAACTCCTGACCTTTACTTTGCAAAAGTATTGCTCTACCAACTGAGCTAAGGGCCCGTATATTTAGTAAAGCAATTGTAATACAAAAGCTAACTTTTGCAATCTTTATTTAAAATCCTCTATTTTCTTGATTAGATCAAGGATATCATCTGAGTCTGTATGTATGACATTTTCAGATACTGATTTCACTTTTTCTATATCCAAATCACTACCACTAGCTACGAATACTGCACCTCCTACCTTTGAATCCTTTGGCAATGTCTGCAAATAATCAAACAAGGTCTTGGCCCCAGTGCTATGTCCTATGAAATAAGTCTTGTCATCAGGCTTGCCGACAATGTCACCAATATTTGTAGCATTTGAAATATTCAAGACTTTGACTTTGAAATCTTTCTTTCCAAGCTTTTCAATAATATTTGTAGCAAATACTTTTGCGGGAGCGAGATGCTCTTCGTGAATGACAAATATGTTTTTCTTGTCATCTGTCTTGATCACACAATCTTCAAAAAGCTTTGAGTATTTCTCACTTCTTTTTTTGAGTTTCAATATTTTCTTTGCGATTTCTATTTTTGTAGATTCGATTTTGTCCTCTGCTGCATCTTGAATTCTCTCTTCTAGACTTGTGAGCTCTTTGAGATTGGCTTCAATGATCCCCTGTATATGCAGACACTTCTTGCCTTTTCTCTTTGCTTTATTCTCTGAAGAATTCTGAGCAGAAAGTTGGAATGCGCCAAATCCGAGTGCTGATACAGCAACGAGACCTACTGCTATATCCTTGGCACTCACTGGAGTCGTTGAACCCTCTGCATTGGCTGCCAAATCCCCCGCTGGCATAGGAAGCGCTTCCAATACAGGTTCTGGTATCGGCTCAGGTTTCGGTGTTGATATTGGAGTAGGTCTCGGCTCTGCAACAATACCAGTATTGGCGTCAGTCGCTGTCGCTGTAGGAGTAGCTACTGGCTCTTCTAGCGCCAAAGCTGCTTGCTGCATCATTATCATCATTCCACCAGGATTGCCTCCTCCGGTGCTGCCACTTGTACTTGTTGGAATTGATGTTTCGCAATTTATACAGTCAGTGGATGTGAAATTGGTCTGTGCATTTGCAGACAAATATACTGATGTAATCAATGCAAGAGTAAATATACTAAAATTTTTCCTAAAAATCATATTGAGATATATTACCTTATCTTTTAAACTTTGACAATACCTATATTATATGTCAAATTGTATCAAACCCAAACCTATATGAAAAGCTTTTTGATCTTTTTAATAACCAATATTTATATTGTCTCTTTTGCTCAGAATAAAGTTTTTGACAAAAGGGATAGTCTCAAGAAAATAATAGTGCAAGAATTCACAAGTAAAGGATTTGACTCTGCTAGAGCAATAGAGCTCTTTGATTCTCTAAACAAAAAGTATAGAGTCAAGAAAATTTTGTTTGTAAATAGTAGAAATACTAGCTACAGCCATTATTTGTGGCCAATGAGATTGATGTTGATAAATGCGACCAAGAGTCCTCGTGGGAACTTCGTCAGTACTTACAATGAATGGCTGGGTGAGCTCACTCATGCCAAACAATTCACTGAGAGACCTCTCTACCAAGCTGCTAGAGCTGTCAAAGGCCTTTTTCAAACATTTGGAAAGGTGATATTCCACGCAAAAGATTACAGAGAAGAAGCCATGGATCTCGCAAGAGAAAATCGCTATGGCAAATTCAAATCCTATCTTTGGGTGGCGTATCAAGATCAGTATACGGATGAGAAAAGTTTCGAATACGAAGCTCACAAAGTCATTGAGCCATTCTTGAACAATTATTTTTTGAAAAAACTTGAGCAAAAATCCCTCACATCACTGTGAGGGATTTTATTATTTTATTGAAAATTCAAATTTGTACTCCTCTGGTTTCACTGTGACTTTTGAATTTTTGTCTGGTGTGACTGAAATAAGCTCTACTTTTTTGCCAAGAAATGTGACTGGGCTACTTAGACCAATAGTTGCAACTTTTTTGTCACTTTCTTTTTCAAGAATCACTTCAACTCTCACAGTACCAGCCTGTATACACTGCACATCAGTAGGACACCTACTATCTTCTACTATTTTTGTAGGCGTAATAGAGACTCCGTCTATTATTATAGTCTGCCCTATCGAAGCTAATGTATTGACCACAATATCTGGACACTTTTGAAATTCACATTTTGGACCGATCCTTCCGACATAGCTTCCATCCGGACACATCATTGCATCCATAGTACACGCCACTGGCTCATATGTTTCTTCTTTTTTTAAGAAAGTATTTTTTACTAAAACTATTACAACTATCGTAGCCGCTAAAATAAAAAACAAATTTTTCATACTTTTATTATACCAAACAAAAAAGCAACTCGTCAGTAATACAATATATGTCCTCACTCAACACGCATAAAATTCTGATGAATTTTTGCTCTTCTCGCGTCAGTCACGCTGTGAAAGTCTCGCTCGAACATATATTGTATTGCTTTACTCGAGGAGTGAAAAGATATAAAAATTTTGGAAACTAATGAGCGCGACTGGCGCGAGTTGGAGAAATTTTCTAGCAAGAAAATGTTCGTGTTCCAAAATTATTATATCTTTGAGCGACCACCCTATTTATCTAGTCTTAGCGTCTCGTCTATGCGAATCTGTTTGACGAAGTCTTCTACGTGAGACACCAGTATCATAGCGCCAGCAAAACTACTCAGTGCTTTGGCAATGATTGGTAAATGTCTGAAGTTGATATGGTTTGTCGGCTCATCGAGTATAAGGAGAGCTGGCTCAAGCAACACTAGTCCCGCAAAAGCGACTAGTCCCTTTTGTCCTTCAGACAATGCACCTATTTTGATATTCATGAATTCTGCTGTGATCAGGAAGCTTGCAGATACAGATCGCAACTTTTCATCATTGAATCTACTTCCAGAATTTTCCATTGATTTCTTTAATGATTGATAGACAGTATCGCTGAAGTCGAGCGTTGAGAAATCTTGTCGATAGTACCCGACTCTCACTCCTTTTGCTATGTGGGTGCCCTGAGCGCTACCTTTTGCCAGAGCTTCTAGAAGTGTACTTTTGCCTATACCGTTTGGACCAGTGAGTAGCAGGTGCTGATTTTTCTTCAAACTTATATTTGCTTTGCGTGTGACACTTTTGTGATTTTGCAAAATCGAATAAGAGCTGATATTCATAATCTCTCCTACTGTGTCTGTCTGAGTAGGTATATTGAAAGCTCTGATTGTCTTGTCTTCTTTTCTGACATCTACTACATCTTCTTCAAGCTCTTCTGCTTTTTCGCGCATTCTCTTTGCCACAAGTCTCATTTGTCCTCCTTTGTGCGCAAATGCATTGGCCTTTTCCTTTTTGGCTTGAATTTCTTTTTCAAGTTGAGCGTTTTTCATATTTTCTCTTTCTATTCTTGCGGTAATGTCTTTCAGTACATCGTTGTAGTTGCCGACATATTGCTCAATCTTTTTTGTAAAAACGTCGAGATACAGCACACCTTCGGTAAAAGCATTGAGGAAGTCTGCATCGTGAGAAATCACCACTACGGTCTTTTTGTAATTTATTAGAAACTTTGTGAGATGCTCTATGCCTGAATGGTCTAGATTGTTGGTCGGCTCATCGAGTAATAACAGATCTGGATCTTGGATGAGAGCAGAAGCTAAAAGGAGGCGCGCTTGCTGGCCACCAGAGAAGCTTTTGATAATGCGGTCGTGCACAGATTTGTGCCCCTTGAGATTGACTACTTCCAATATTTCGTCAATTCTTGGATCAATGTCATACACTCTGTGCAAAAAGCATTTCTGAAAAAAGTCTCTCACAGTGAGATCCATCTGATCTCTAGGTATTACTTGGCGAGAGATTGCTACTGTTGTACCTTTTGTGATCAAAATTTTGCCTTCTTCTTGTACACAGCCTCCTGTAAGTAAACTGAAGATCGTACTTTTGCCGGCACCATTTTGTCCCATGAGAGTAAACTTGGCACCCTTGCGAATAGAAAAGTCGACCGTATCCAAGATAGGCTTCGTAGCGTTATATTCAAATGATACCTTGTCAAATCTGACAATGACTTCCCCTTTAGACATAAAATATTTTTAGAGCCATGAGTATAGCATGGTTCTTTTATTAAGATAAAAAAATCAAAATCGCCCCGAGCTTGTTGCGAGGGGCGATTTTGCAAAATTATTTTTTCTCCTTTTTTGCTTTCTTTTTATCTTTTTTATGATTTGCTTCTCCTTTTGACATATTTTTATCTTTATTGGATTGATAATAATATTATTATATTATGAAAGATGTTTTGAGACAAGCTTTGTCATTTCAAACATATTTACTACAGCCTTACCACCGAAAACTTTCTTGAGATTTTCGTCGGCGACTATATTTCTCTTGTTTTTTGGATCTTGAAGATTTGCCTTTTTAATATATACCCATAGAGCCTTTACTACTTCTGAACGTGGCATTGGGCCATTGCCGACCACAGCTGCTAGCTCTGGACTAACCTTGAGTGGCTTCATAAATGCTGAATTTGCTTTTGGTTTTGTTGTTGTCATATTGTTTAAATTAATTGATTACCTGTTGATTATACCATATATAGAGTAAATAGACCATTTTTCTATACTAGACACTAGACCCCGCCACAAACCCTGTAGTCCAACAAAGCTGCAGTGAGTAGCCCCCAGAAGGTCTAGTGATGTGTAGTAAATCCCCTGTAATGAACAGATTTTTGAAAAGTTTACTTTTCATAGTCTTGGTATCTATCTCGGTGAGAGTCACTCCGCCATCTGCCACCACCGCCCTATCGAAGCCCATCAGTCCGGTGATTGTAATAGGAAGAGCTTTCAGAGTTTTGACCATTGTCTTCCTTTCATCTTTTGTAACACTGTGTACCTTGGTCTCTACATCTATAGAAGGAATGATTTTGTTGAATGCATCAGCCGTACCATGTGGCATGATTTCGTCCAGTACATTTTTCAAATTTTTGTTTTTGTTTGTATCAAATATTTTTATGATTTTGTTTTCCAAATCCTTTTCTGTGGTGTCGGGATAGCTATCAATAGTCGCCGTCACCAAGCCATCTTGAAGCAAATCTCCAACTGCTCCCGCACTATTCAATATCAGTGGCCCAGATAGACCAAAATGTGTAAAGAGAATTTTGCCAGTTTTGGAAAATCTTTTCTTTCCATCTTTGAAAAATGTGATTTTCATAAATGTAAGTGACTTGCCTGATAGAGCATGCACCCAGGATTCTTTTACAGATAGTGGCACTATAGTTGGCGTCGGTCTCTCTACTTTGTGACCGAGAGCTTTCAACCAGTTGAAACCGTCACCAGTGGATCCGGTCTCAGGATGTGATACTCCACCAGTAGCTACAATAAATGAATCTGCTGTATAAGTATTCTTGCCACAAACTACGCTCATTACTTTTCCTTTTTCTGTAACAATACGAGAAACTTTTGTAGCGGTCTCTACTTCTACCTTGTTATCTTTTAAATATTTCGTCATTACCTTTACTACATCACTAGCCTTTTCTGTGTGAGGAAATGCCCGATTGCGAGCTTGTACTACTAGAGGAAGTCCGAGAGTCTCAAAAAATGAAAATGTATCCTTCACACCAAATTGTGAAAAGCTTGAATAGAGAAATTGTTCTGCGTCTCCATAATTTTTCAGTAACACTCTCACGTCTTCTTCTGCATTTGTGATGTTGCATCTACCTCCACCAGAAATACGGAGCTTCTCACCCAATCTTTCATTTTTTTCCAGTAGCAATACTTTTTTCCCGCGCGCGCCAGCTACTCCTGCACTCATCATGCCGGATGCTCCTCCTCCTATTACAATGACATCATAATGCTTCTCCATGATTTAAGAATATAGCATGAGTTTGACAAAACATACCTTAGGCGTAATCTTAAAGGAAATTCCTTAAACCATAAACATATAACTTATGAACCAAAATATAATTCCGATTTCAGATGGCAAAGATTTTGTCGTACAGTATTTACGCCAAGAACCAAAGGTTTTGACAATGAAGGACTATGAGAGAATGTTGAAAGATTCTCCAATAGATTACTATTACAATCCCAATGGGCAACTAATTGCGAACCTAAAAAAACAATCTCCAAAAGGAGATATGCGCATGGATCTTCGTATATACAAAGAAGATGGTGGTGATAAAATTCTTGCCGACATAACTCGTGGATTAATGACAACTAGTGAGTGCAAGTTTGGTATTGATCCAAGGACAGCAATAGTAGAATTTGTTTATCTAAGTCTTTCATTCAGAGAATGAAAATTTTGATATTTAAAAAATCCAGTCGCCACAAAAGTGGCGACTTTTTTATTTCCAATTTTACGAATCATTTTCTTTTTTTACGTTAGGCAAGACCTAACGCAAGAAAAGAAAAAATTATATATTATTTTTTAATGATGGAATTTCTTCATTATTTAGTTTTCGTGACGTGCCGGATTTTAGTTTGCCGACAACGAGACTGCCGATTTGTATGCGAACAAGAGAAGTAATGGTCAGACGACACGCGTCGCACATCCGACGGATTTGGTGTTTGCGACCTTCGTGAAGTGTGATGGTAAATGAAGTACGAGAGACACGCTTGGTCTCGGCGGACTTGGTCAGTACTTTGTCGAGTATGATACCTGTTGCCATTTTTTGGAGCACAATATTACTTATTGCTTCACGTGTACTTACCAAATATGTCTTGCCAATAGTACTGTCGATTTTGGTCAGAGCTGACGTGAGAGTGCCATCGTTTGAAAGAATGATTAGGCCTTCTGAATCTTTGTCTAGCCGACCTATTGGTGAGAGATGAGCAAATTGGGGAAATATTGAATGAATATCTTTTGTACCTTTTGTTGTGGCAGAAGTTTCAATGCCACGAGGTTTGTATACGAGTACTGATTCTTTGTCAGAGATTTCTTTCTGCAAAATATCAATTTTATCTTTTCCTAGAAGCACGCCAAAACCCGGCTCAGTCACGACCTTTTTGTTTACTCTTACAAATCCTCTAGTAATCATATCTTTTGCCTCACGTCGTGAAGCAAGACCTTGATGAGCAATAGCGCGCTCGAGGCGTTCTAATCCTGGGGCAAGTGTAGATGTATCTTTGTTTGTAGCTTTTTGCATAAAAAAGCTTTTATTTTTTGCCCTTCATTTGAAAAGCTTTTTCTAATCCTCCCTTAGAGACATTTAGAGCATTTTGGATACCGATTTTCGCTTCATCTGGTACCTCACTTAGAACATCTTCAAGTATTCCTTGCTGGTGTAAAAGATTTGACTCTAATTTCTCATTATTTGCGACACTATTTTTTCCTTGTGCATCTAAGTTTTGAATAGTAGCTATTGCAGCCTCTTCATTTGCTATATAAATGTGTGTAGCTTGGTTTATTTTTTTAGCTTCAAACTTCTTAGTTTGCATACGCTGTATTTCATCTAGTTTCTCATTGGCTATTTCCATGTGAAGCCCTGCTTTATTCTTTTGACCAATGGCCAAACTTACCTGTACGCTCTCTACTGTCGTCTTCAATCCATACAAAGCGCTTCCTGGCAGACTATTTTGGGCAGTTGCCAATGTTCCTGCACCCATAGCAAACAACCCTATAAAGAATATAGCTACTGGTACAAAACCTTTTTGATCTAGGAAACTCATCCTTTCACTATATCACAAATGAATAGTAGATTAACTGTCCTTGCTAGATTATAATTCAAAATTAGATTTTTCCATTTCTAAATTATAACAATTTTACGAATCTACTACTATTTCTTCTCCATCAATGAAAGTGCTTGATTGTTTATTAATGCCAATTTCTTTTCTCTTCTCAATTTTTTGATTTCATATTCCCGTTGTCTAGCTTCTTTAAGTGTCGGAAAGGTTTCTTTATATTTCAGTATTACAGGTCTTCGTATCTTTGTATAATGTGCTCCGGATTTGGAAGTGTTGTGTTGATTTAGTCTCTTTTCTAAATCATTTGTAGAGCCGACATAATAAGTTCCGTCAGAACATTCGAGGATGTAAGTGAAAAACATATTTAGATTCTAGCACCAACTTACAAAATTCTTTCTCTATCGTACAGTTTAGATTTACTTCGACTTGCTAGTCTCAGCATCTTCGTCACCTAAAAACTCTTTCCCTCACATGAGTTCGGGATACTGAATTTTTATAGTCGCTTCGCTCCTTAAAAATTCGTGGCTGGAGTACAGGGATTCGAACCCCAATTAATGGCTTCAAAGGCCACTGTCCTACCATTAGACGATACTCCAATCTTAATTTTTTTTAACTAATCGAACGTCTACTTTTATACCATAAATTCCATATTTTTCAAAAGAAAAAGCCACTGTGATACAGTGGCTTTTTTTCAGAAAGAAGAACTAAGGTTCGATTACTTTTAGATCGTGATCAATTTTTCTTCCCTTCACAAAAAAGTTTGCTTTCAATATTGCGATGTCTGCACCTTTTTCTAAAAGTTCGATGTTGTTTTCTTCATCACCAGATATACCAACAATAATACTTTTAGGATGTATAGACCTGATGATTGGTATGATATTACCACCACAATCACCGAATTCAGGATGTTGGCCCCAATTTTTAAGATTAAAGTCTACAAATACGAAACTATAGGGTGTACTTGAAATCATAGATCTAACATCCATAGAAAAAAGATTTCTTGGAATATCAATCTTTGCCAGAGGAAAACTTATTTGTAAAACTTTTTCAATAAATTTTTGCGCATCATCGTTATCCTCGAT
>Ga0163144_10010937_pt1 | contig 19271 bp, 18 predicted proteins | sample OliLak19BULKMAT1_FD_123175 | JGI IMG/M metagenome (GOLD analysis project Ga0163144, IMG submission 123175) | Freshwater microbial mat bacterial communities from Lake Vanda, McMurdo Dry Valleys, Antarctica - Oligotrophic Lake LV.19.BULKMAT1 | ecosystem: Environmental > Aquatic > Freshwater >... | reverse complement strand
CGGCAGCGGCCCCGGCAAGATCGACCTCTACCGCCGCAAAGACAAAGTCCGCACCGCCATCCCCCCCGACCGCGCCCGGGATGAGCTCATCGGGCTGATCAAGGAGGCGGGGATGTGGAAGGAAAATGGCTGACGGCATTGACGATGTTCAACAATGGAAAGGGCAAGTCCATTTCCTGTACCTGGAAACCCCAACACCCACTGAGGCTGATTTTGTCGATCCACAAGCTTTCAGGGCGGAATGTTGCCACCTACTTGAGATACCCATTCAAGCGCATCGACGGGCCACTACCAAGCAACTGCCGCCAAATTTCAAGGGTTTTCCCAGGGATATGGCGGCGACCTCGGGCTGCAACAATTTGCGTAGGATAGTCGCGCTTATACCGCCGCGAACAGCGTGATCACGCTCGACGTCCAGTATGAGTTGTTTTTTTCGTGTTATACCGAGGATAAATGGAGTGGTTCGCAGGGCGAAGATGGGGAAGGGCAAGAAGCGGAAAAAATAAGTTGCGAACTCGATCGAGAACCCGGTTTCAGCCAAGGTGCGAGTGATGCTCCTTCGAGTATAGCGGCGGAAATGGCCTGCGGTGACGTCATCGGCAGACCAGAGGAGTGGATACGCGGGGACTGTGATATAGAGTAGTCCACTTGGCCGCATCAGTTCTCTGATCGTGCATAGGAACGCTACCTCATCGGCGATGTGCTCAATTACGTCGAACAGACCGACGGCCGGCAACGAGCACGGGTGGAACCTTGCACTCGAGGTGGTTGCGCAGACCACATGGGGCAGTCCCCGTTGCTTTGCCGATACGGCACCACTGCGCCCAGGCTCCACGAGGACCATGTCGTATCCGGCTTTGGCGAGCGCAAGCGAGACGAATCCGTTGCCGCCACCGATATCGAAGATGGTGCCATGGTCATCCGGGGGATAAGCGGCGATCGCAGCCTTGATGCAGGCATTGCGGTGCCTGAACCAGAATGATCGGTCTTCGACCGCGAGGCATGCGTGGTGACCATCGTCGGGATACGAAACTTTCGACGCGCCAACCCCATACCAGATGCCATCGCCTCCCAAGGTCAGGCCACTGCTGATCGACTGGATGCTTGCCATGAAGTCCCTGTATTCACTCTGCGAAATAGCCACTTGCTCGGTGGAGCACGCGGCGGGGTTCACGGCATGGTTGGAATTAAGCGCAGATATTCGGCATAAGAGCTAGACTTGTAGGCATCGGCGAGTCGCAGAACCTGCTCGGTGTCAATCCAATTGTTACGGAAGGCAATTTCCTCCAAGCAAGCAACCTTGAGACCTTGTCGCGTTTCAATGGTCTGTATGAATAAACCGGCCTGCAGCAGCGATTCGTGGGTGCCGGTGTCCAGCCAAGCGGTGCCGCGGCCCAGGCGCTCCAGGTGCAGGCTGCCTTCCTGCAGGTAACTGCGGTTTAGGTCGGTGATCTCCAATTCGCCCCGGGCGGAGGGCCTGATTGCAGCGGCCCGATCGCAGACCGTGCCGTCGAAGAAGTACAGGCCGGTTACCGCCAGGTTGCTGCGCGGGTGGGTGGGTTTTTCCTCCAGAGACAGCACGGTGCCATCCGCTGCCAATTCGGCGACACCGAAATTCTCTGGGTCCCTCACCCAGTAGCCGAACAGAGCCGCCCCTTTGGTGATCGCTGCGGCACGGCGCAGGCTTGGCGTCAGTCCAGTTCCGAAAAAGAGGTTGTCTCCTAGTGCCAGCGCGCAGCCCTGATCCCGGCAGAAGGAACGGCCGATGATAAAGGCCTGGGCAAGACCCTCGGGTCTGGGCTGCACCGCGTAGGAGATGACCATGCCTAGGTCAGATCCGTCGCCGAGCAGCCCTCGGAAAGCTGCTGCATCTTGCGGGGTGGTGATCACCAGGACCTCGCGAATACCCGCCAACATTAGCGTACTGAGGGGATACCAGATCATCGGCTTATCGTAGATTGGCAGCAGCTGCTTGCTCACTGAACGGGTGATCGGCCACAGCCGCGAGCCGGTGCCGCCCGCTAGGATGATGCCCCGGGTGATCATGGTGTCATCGCCCTGACCGGCGCACCCAGACGCTGGCCTTGGTAGCGCTGTTCACTGATCGCCTTGAGCCAATGCTGATGTTCTAGATACCAGTGCACCGTGCTACGAAGGCCGTCGGAGGGCGCGATTCGCGGCGTCCAACCGAGTTCGTCCCGGATCAATGTCGGATCAATGGCATAGCGCAGGTCGTGGCCGGGCCGGTCGAGCACATGGGTGATCAGACGCCGATGCGGCCCTTCGGATGAGGGCGCTTCTTGGTCGAGGATGGTACACAGCAATCGTACCAGATCGAGGTTGCGCATCTCGTTGCCTCCACCGACGCAGTATGTGCTGCCAGGACGTCCCGTCCTGAGAATGACCGAGATAGCCCGGCAGTGGTCCTCTACGTGCAGCCAATCCCGCACATTCGCCCCCGCTCCGTAAACCGGCAGCGACTCGCCCGCTAGGGCCTTGAGAATCATCAGGGGGATTAGTTTCTCAGGAAACTGCCATGGTCCGTAATTGTTGGAGCAATTAGAGATTGTCACCGGTAGACCATAGGTGCGGTACCAAGCCCGAACTAAGTGGTCGGATCCGGCCTTGCTGGCGCTGTAGGGACTGGACGGGTCATACGGGGTGGATTCGGAGAAGGCACCGTCAGGGCCAAGCGAGCCGAACACCTCGTCGGTCGAAACATGATGGAAGCGGACACCGTCATGTCGACCATGCCATGCAACCCGCGCAGCCTGCAGAAGTGTTGCAGTGCCCATGACATTGGTGCGCACAAAGGCTAATGGATCATCGATGGAGCGATCAACATGACTTTCCGCAGCCAGGTGTACAATAGTATTGATTGCCTCGGTCGACAGCAACTCCGCCACCAGTGGCAACACACAGATGTCGCCCTCTACGAAGCGAAAACGCTCGCCGTGGCCGGAGGACGCCGCCTCCAGAGCTGGCAGGCTGCTGGCGTAGGTGAGGGCATCCAGCACCACGAGTCGCTTGGTCGAGCAGGAATCGAGAAGATGGCGCACCAGATTACAACCGATGAATCCAGCGCCGCCGGTGATCAGAATGCGGGAGGGATGGTGTGAAATGGCAGGGGCTGCTGGGGGCATGGTCTGGATCTATGCAGGTGGCTGGACAAGCGAGTGTCGACGGCAAACTGACACGCATGATAGAACCAACTTGCAGCTCGTCCATTGGCCGTATGGCGCGGCGGAGCAATCAGGCTACTAAATGGCTGCGATGAACTCTCCATCTGGAACGGAGCGTCTTCTCCGTCTAGCAGTGGCAATGGTAACGTTGGTGACTTTCGTGGCATTGGCCTGGCTGCTGGCCTCGTGTTACCGTGGCTTCGACATTACCGATGAGAGTTACTACCTCATCTGGATGGCCGATCCATGGCGGTATCCCGTCTCCGTCACTCAGTTCGGTTTCGTCTACCATCCGCTCTATTTATTGATCGGCGGCGACATCGCGATCCTGCGGCAGATCAATGTTTTAGGGACCTTCCTGCTGGCCTGGGCGCTCTGCCTGCTGACACTGCGTTGCTGTGGTGCCTCATCGATGGACCGTCCCCACTGGCGCTCCCCGACCAGCCTCGCTATCGCCGCGGTATTGGCCACCTCCAGCCTGATCGCGTTCCGTCTCATGCTACTGACGCCCAGCTACAATAGTTTGTGTTTTCAGGCTCTCATGGTGGCCGGCTGCGGCCTGCTGCTGGCGGAACAGAGGCTGGACCGAATTAGCCTTGTGGGCTGGGTATTGATTGGGCTTGGTGGTTGGCTTGGTTTCATGGGCAAGCCGACCACGGCCATGGCAATGGCCCTATGGTCTCCATTGTTTCTGCTCATCTCGGGACGTCTATCCTGGCGCGGGGCCGGGCTGGCCGCTTTGGTCGCGGCGGTGATGCTTGTGATCAGCGCGATGTATATCGACAGTTCGGTAGAAACTTTTTACTGCCGCATGAGGGCAGGTATCTACACCGGCGAACTTCTGGAAAGCGGACACACACTACGGGACTCGCTGCGAATCGATGTGTTACCGCTGCCTAGCCTAAGATTGATGGCATTACTGCTCGGGGCGTTGGCGATCAGCATCGCAGCGGGATTAACTCTCGCCCGTTATCAATGGCTTCGCTTTGCTATCTTATCCGGAACGGTGGCTGTGTCAGTCATGGCACTCACCATGATCGTGGGCAACTGGCTGCCACAGTTCAAGTCAACACCGTTTCTTGGAACCCTCATCCTGATGGTATCCGTAGGTGCAGTACTCCTAGCCTTGGCCTTGGGTTTCGGCAGGTCGAGTTGGCCAGTACCACGCCGCGCACTGGCAGTTGCACTCTGCTTTCCTTTAGCGCCCCATGCGTTGGCTTTCGGAACAAACAACAACTATTGGGAGGCAGGCTCGCAGGCCGCTATTTTTTGGCTACTTGGCGGCCTAGGCCTGTTGTTGCCGTTCCTGAGTCGAGAACATGCGGCCAGAGTCATGTTGCCGTTGCTTGTCGTCGGGCAGGCAATCGCCATCCTGATAGTCCAGTGGGCTTTTACGCATCCTTATAGACAGCCGCAGCCGCTTTGGCGCTTGAATACGCCGGTAGCTGTAGGCGGCGCAGGTGGCACGCTTTGGGTCCATGCGGAGTTGGCTGAATACACTCAAGAGTTGCGCCGCCAAGCTGCTGACGCTGGCTTCATTCCAGGAATGCCAATGATTGATCTGACCGGTGAGTCACCAGGTGGTCCATACTTGCTCGGAGCGGCAGCGATCGGCCAGCCGTGGATGGTCGGCGGCTACCCGGGCAGCCGGGCTATGGCCAAGGATATGCTTGGACGGGTGCCAGCGTCAGAATTGAAACGAGCATGGCTGCTGGTGGAACCGGGTGGTTCTCGGCAAATGCCGGTGGAGTTACTGGCGGACTTCGGACTCTTTCGTGCCGGTGGTTACCAGGAGGTCGGCCGCGTCCTCGCACCGCGATTCACTGCCACTGAACCTTTGCGGCCCCAGTTCATCCTGAGGCCGGTGCCATGAGCACCGATCACGCCGGACGGATGGCGTCGATCCCCTTGTAATCGCCCCAACACGGACGGTTTCCCAATAGGTGCATCAACCCCTGGCCGGCATGGAAGCAGGGGGTGGTGATAAGCTTTGGCCAGGGGAGGTAGGCCAGGGCGATTCGTGCCGGCCAAAAATGCAACGGTTGCACACTCTGAACGGAGAAGCCCACCTCCTGCATGACCCTGCAGAACTCGAACGTCCCCATCTTCAGCACCCGACGCAGCGGTGATGCGTGAATGGGTTCTAGCAGCAACATGCGGCCACCTGGCTTTAAAGCCCGGAACAGCCGGCCAATGACGTCTACCAGATCCTCGTGGCGGCGGCAACCGATCGCCAGCGAGCCCCATGAGGTGATAAGGTCATAGGCCTGCCGGTCCTCAATTGCGAACATCGACTGGACACGGAATGTTGGGTTAGTACCGGAACAAGCCCGCTGCGCCACTTCCACTGCCTTGGCGGCAAAATCGACCCCCACCACCTGGGCGCCACAGGCAGCAAGATGTCGGGAAATGCGACCAGTGCCACAACCGACATCAAGGACCCGATATCCGCTGAGATTGCTCAGATGAGTTCCCAAAAATTCGATTTGCTCACGATGATAGTGTCCGTTAAGATGGTTGTTGGGCCACATTGACACGGCATCGCCGGCGTAGTCTTCGACCTTGGAGTTCCAGTAGTCCGCAGTGCTGTATATCCGCTCTCGATTGAGGCGATTGCGGATCATTGTTAACATCGAGCTAAATCTATTCACGACTGTTCTCCAAGGCGATCAGGATCTTAACGACATACTGGGCTTCGGCTATTGAGAGCCGGTCGAAATAGGGAGGATCAAGCACCGCAGCGGCCAAGGCATGGGCACGGGGGCATGAGGGTGGCGCGACAATAAAAGTGAAACTGAAGGCAAAATCCACTCCTTGCCGGGATGCTTGCCGGTAGAAAGCGATTTTGTCGCCCCTGATCCGCAGTGGAAAGCGAATGCAGGCCCAATCCCGCCGCAGGTCGGGAGGCGGCAGTTCAAATCTATTGCAACCTGCCAACTCCCGCGAAAAAAGCTGGTACAGATCCTGACGCTTGCGAATTAGGTCGTCAATGCGTGCAAATTGTGGACAAGCGATCGCTGCCTGCCACTCGGCGAAGTCGTAACGGTAGAATGCGCCGATTGTGGTATCAAGGACTGCGGAATCTTGAGTGCAGCGCCTCCGCCAAGCAAACATCACCTGGTGGAAACAACGATACAGCATGGGGTTTTGCAGCGCGAGAAGAACTGCGCCCAGCACCAGGAGCCTGAACTTGGCCAACAATGGCATGAGTTCAGTCTGCGCGCGATGACTGGCGGCAATTTGGGCAAACAGCGCAGGATCCCGCACCGTCACAAACCCGGCCTTAAGCGGCACCGTGATCAACTTGGTGGAATCAAAGCTGTAGAATGCGGCGTCCCCGAAGCTGCCAACCAGACGGCCTGCGACTCTAGACCCTAGGGCTGCAGCAACATCCTCAATCAGTGGCGCTCCATGCTGGCGGCATAGGTCGGCTATGGCCGTGATATCACAGGGAATGCCAAACTGATGCGTCGCGATGACGATGGAGTCCGAGTTCAGAAAGGGCAGCAGTGAGGAGGCTGTCATGTTAAAACCATCCTCCTCGACATCAGCATGCACGACAGTTTTTCCGGCAATGAGCGCTGCCTCGACGACCGCCTTGCAGGTGTAGGCGGGAACCAGCACACGAGTCTGTGGCAGCGCCCGCAGAATGGAGCATAGGCCCCCACGCCCTGAGGGGGTGAGCAAGACCAGCTCAAAGCCAGTAAATCGACGGATCATGGCGAGCAGTCGCTCGCGATGCTGGTGCTTCCGCTCGCCGATAACGAAGGCACGAGCGAGGTCAGCGAAGCAGTAGTTCACCTTGGTCCGAGGAATCATAGACGCCCAGTTCGCGTCCTGAAAAGGAGGGCAATGAGGGCATGCAAGACAGCGAGGACCAGGATAGAAAGCGCAAATGCCCGCAGCGTAAATGCACCCGCCTGGGCATTGACAACGTTTATCCCCAGGCCCGCAAGGATAGTGGCGGTGCCAGCTTCAGAGACCCCAACGGCCCCGGGGATGAGCGAAGCTAGGTTGACCAGGGTCATGATTGAAACCAGCGCCACAACCTGGTGGATGGGCAGGTCGATAGCCACGCTGCGCAGACAGGCATGCCACCCGAATGCTACCGCCAGCCAAGCCAGCGCCGTGAGGGGAACAACCACGGCCAATGTGCGCGGATCGCGGATTTGGGCAGCCAACGGCCGGGCGGCAGCCAGCAGATGGCTGAAACGGTGCGACCGGTGCAGCGCCAGCCATGCGGTCAGCAGCATGGCGAGGACAATCCCCGCCATGGCGAGCAACAGCCGTGGCTCGATGCCGGACGCGAACCCATTAAGAATGAAGCACGCAGCGGCCAAGGTTACGAACAATAGGTCGGCGCAACGCTCCAGCGCGAAGGTGCGATAGCCTGCGGCCCGTCCAGTGTGGCCATGGCGTTCAAGCAGTTCAATCTTCAAAGCTTCACCCGACTGAAACGGCGTAATCACCGACATGCCCAGGGCGGCGACTTGAAACAAGTACAGGCGAGCGGGATGCACCGCGATCCCCTCCTGCCGCAAGAGGAACCACCAGCGCGCTGTTCGCAGGGGCCAGTAGCATGCCAACGACAACAACCCGCCACCGAGAAACCATCGCATGTCAGCACTCCGCAGCACCATAAAGATTTCATGCCATTGGAACCAGGTTACGATGACGTAGATGCTCCACGCCACCAAGCCTAGCGCCAGCGCAATGCCAGTTAGCCGCAGCCAGAGCCCATAGGGTCCGGTAATCACATACTCTCCAGCCCAAGGCTATGCTGGAGAAGGCGGATCCTGCTGACCAACGCGTCGCGATCGGGACCGGTGATCAGGGCCTCGCCAACCCGATGGCGACCATTGACGAAGGGCTCAACCTCCGAACCAACAGGTTGGTCGATCTCTAGCGCGGCGACCCAAGGCTCTGATCGCAGGCGCGTCGCAGCATCAACGTTGTAGTGTAAGCGCCCTGCATGCCAGCAGCCTAGCAACAGAACCGCAGTCGGCCGTGGATGCAAATTCACAGGCAGCGATGGGGCCTCACCGCACGCAAAACGGACGCTATAATCAACCAAATCTACATGATAGGCGGCTCCGACCAGTCGACCCAATGAATTCCCACCCATACGCGGTGACATTTCGAGAATGAAAGTTCGTCCCTCATGGATGACGAAATCGCAGTCGAAAGGACCGTCAGTGATGCCAAGCTGTTGGCAGGCATCCAGGATTGTGCTAAGTGCTTGTTGCTGGAACTGCATTGGCTCGGCGCTGGGCACAAGATGCCCAAGGGTGGTAGCGAAGGGTGGTGGTGGGGTGAGTCGATCGGTCAGGCAGGCCAGAGCGAAAGATCCACGATGAAGTATTCCCTCCACAGTATGCTGGGTCCCTGGAATAAAGGACTCGAGCAGCGCCCGTCCACTCAGGCTGTGCGACGTGGTGTCTGGCAACCGTTGGCGGAGTTCTTCGGCGGAGCGGATGATGAATACGCCCTTCGCACCGCTAGAGCAGTCTGGCTTGAGAATCCAAGTCCCATCAGAAAGTGAATCCCCCGGCAGATCACCGTCACCAATCTCAATGACCTGAGGGACAGCGAAGCCGTGCCGCAGAAGGAAGTGCCGGAAAGCAAGCTTGCTCGTGCAGGTATCGACCGCCTTTAAAGTCGGTCCAGGCAACCCGAGGTGACTGGCAACATGTGCCAACGTCGGCATCGCTGCATCGGTGCATGGAGAGATGATACCCTCGATTCCCTCAGCCCTGGCGATGGAGAGGACACCGTCACGATCCCGGGTATCCACCCCATAGGCACGATCCGCCAGGGCATGGCCAGGATTGTCCGGACGGTTATCGGTAGTCACCACGCGGTAGCCAAGCGCCTTGGCACATCGGATGGTGTCGAGCTGGTAGCGTGACGCAGCAAGCACTAGGAGCGTCTTCCTACTCATGAAGCGCGCCGATGGTGAAATTGACCCTGGTGTGGGTGATCTGCTGGAGGATACGCGACAGGTAAAGACCGAAAACAAGCAAGCCTAGGAGATTAACCGTGTTGAAGCATGAGATGATGATCACCGTACTGGCCCAACCTGGCACGCCTGAACCGTTCACAAGGGCATGCACCAGAACCATCGAAGAAAAAGCCAGCGAGAAAATCATCGCCAATGCGCACGCAGCCATCAGGGCGTAAACAGGATAGGATGAGTAGTGCAGAATTAGATTCAAAGCCAGGCTCGTGCTGCGGTGAATTGAATAGTTAGACCGGCCAGCGGGCCTTGGATCGTGGCGCACCATAACATTCACATAGGACGAGGTGTGCGATAAAAGCATTGAGGTTACGTAGGGGTATGCTCCACCCATGCGGATGACATTGGCGACAACAGCGCGGCTGACGGCACGAAAACTAGTGAGCTGGAAACCTCGAGGTAGCTTGAAAATTCTCCGCAGGACCCCATCCACCAAGCCACCACTCGCATTCCGCGCGGCACTGTGCTGCTTGTGCTCATAAGCTGCGATCGCCAGATCAAATCCCGCATCGACGGCTGCGACCAAGCGAGGAAGCTCTTCAGGAGGATTTTGTAGATCGTCATCCATGGTGACGATCACCCCGCCGGTGGCGAGAGTAAGGCCGCAAAGCAAAGCATTGTGTTGCCCGCTGTTGCGGGTAAGCGCTGCGATCTTCAACCGCGGCCCGTACTCTGGGGAGAGCTTGAGTTCGGTAAGCACTCGCCAGGAGCCATCCGGGCTGCAGTCGTCGACGAGCACTAACTCGAACTCCCGGTCCAAGCTGGTCAGGACCGTATTGAGGCGACGCACCAGTTCGGCAAGGGTGCTGACCGAATTGTACACTGGTATGACAACACTGATCTTCCTTAGTGCACGTGTGTTTGCCACTTCATCTGAATCGCTCATATACACCCCGCGTCAAGAGGGGACCTAAAGGACTGCACCATTGCAATCACCCTAGTAAGTTCCGCGTCGGTCATTCCATTAAACAGTGGCAACCGCACCAGTCGGTCTGAGATCTGCTCTGTCACCGGGCATTGACCAACATGGCCACCGAGTCGCTGTCCCATGGGTGAAGAGTGAAGCGGCACGTAATGGAATACAGCGGTGATGCCGTGGCTCTTGAGGTGAGCGATCAGCGCTTGCCGAGTTGCAAGGTCAGGCATCAAAAGGTAAAACATGTGCCAAGCGGGCACGCAGCCTAAGGGGACGACGGGAAGCGCTACACCAGCAACCGCGGCCCAAAGACTGAGCTCGGCTCGATAGCGCTGGACAATGGCTTGGCGACGATGCTGAATGTACTCGCGATCATCAAACTGTGCAAGCAGGACAGCTGCAAGGAGATCGGATGGCAGGAAACTGGAACCAAGGTCGACCCAAGTATACTTGTCAACCTCTCCGCGGAAAAAACGTGCCCGGTCGGTCCCCTTCTCACGCAGGATCTCAGCCCGACCAAGTAGTCCCGGATCGTTGATAAGCAACGCACCACCTTCTCCGCAGCTCATATTCTTGGTCTCGTGAAAACTTTGGGTTGCGAGGGCTCCGAATGAACCGAGCGGACGCCCTTTATAGGCGCCGAACAGGCCATGGGCATTGTCCTCAATCAGCGCAAGGTCGAATCGTCGGCAAATTTCCATAATCTCATCCAACTCGCAGGCTACTCCAGCGTAATGCACCACCACCACCGCACGAGTACGCGGACCGATTAGACCAGGCAGCAACCGCTCATCCAAGTTAAGGGTATCGGGTCGGATGTCGCAAAAAACGATGCGGGCGCCGTGCAAGGCAAAGGCGTTGGCAGTCGAGACAAAGGTAAATGACGGGACCACTACCTCATCGCCTGGGACAAGACGCAACAAAAGCGCCGACAGTTCTAACGCATCGGTACAACTTGTGGTCAGCAAGGCGCGATGCGCGCTGGACACAGCCTCCAACACCGCCTGGCATCTCCGGGTGAATGGCCCGTCTCCGCAACGGGAACCTGAGGCCAGCGCCTCTGCAAGGTATTTTGCCTCATTGGTCCCGCCACCTGGGCGATTGAAGGGGATGCGGAGCTCTGGCGCGAAGGTTTGAGGAGTGTCCACTGCAGGTATACTCATTCTTCCGCTGGGGCGTCAATCCGGGACCCAGGGCTCCGCCATTGCACCGCCCCAGACCTCAACGCCGAGTCTGCCCGGGCTGATATAGTAGATTGCGAACTCATGCGGCTGAACCTTGTCGACGGAGTGGCGCCATGCTGCCCCACACATTGACATTTACCTCCCCGGCAGGATGTGAAGGGGCCACCTTGTCCAGTGGAGCCGCGCAATCCAGACAATCTAACGCCCAACCTCGCGGCCGGACCCCATGAACTGCCATGCAGTCTAGTTTCTGAAACATTGCATGGACCCAGTACCACTTCCTAATCATTAAGAGACCCCGAATTTCTCTTCAGCGCCGCATTCACCAACCGACGAATTACCTTTGCATTGGAATCTGAATTCAAAACTTTAGCTGCCCGGTGCGACGAAATCTTATAGTTTACCAAGCTCTGTTGATTGACGCTCATCAAAGATGCTGCAAATGCCCTTGGACTGAAGTCTGTAGCAACAACACCCAGAGAAAATTCTCGCACGATCCTCGCCATCTCCGGTGACGGGCCGATGGCAACCCCAAGCCTAGCCTGAATGTATTCAAAGAATTTATTGGGTAGGGCGTAGTGATTATTAAATGAGGTTGGAGACAAAAGATAAACACCCATATCGTATCCGTTGGTGGCAGTCGGCAGGTCTTGCATCCGAACTGGCTCAAGAAATCTAACCGTCGAGATTGAAAAGGATATTCTTTTCAAATGCTCTAGATACCCAGGCGTCCCAGGAATGAGCATCAAGTCCAATGTAAAGCGCTCATCAAGATACCTCATAGCTGTAATCATATCCTCGATCTGCCGCTCGGGCATCGCCCGCCCATGATGAATCAATCGAATTCGGTCCGGAAGCACGGGGGACGGGATCAAATCAGACCGCAACGGAGCGTTTGTAATTACCGTCGGTAAAATTCCAAGATCAACATAAAAACGATCTGCGATTCCCTTGCAGACCGTCATCATGCCGCAACATTTGGGAATGTACTTTCGACACATATAACGACGAAGAGAGCCATAGAGGTAGCGCCATCTCCATGACCCCCACTCTTGCTCGGCATATTCATGCGCATCAAAAAAAACGAGACCGATTTTACGATCATCGGCAAAAACCATCGGCAATGTTTCAATGTCATTTGCAATTGTTAAATCGAAATGAACATTCTTGAGAATCGGCAATACCTCAAGAACGTGCGGGCTGGATTGAAGCGCGGCCTCATGTCTCTTAGTCATTAGTGAGAAAAAATGACGCAGCTTCGCCATGGCCCCACGTCGCCGATGAGGAATTTGAATAAATGAACATCGCGCCGGAGGTACGTCGCCAAAGCCGATAACCGTGATCTCATAGTCCAGAGAAAGTGCGTCAATCTGTCGCATCACGCGAGGATCTTTAGAAATATCACTCAATGCGATAATTGCCACACGGGCACTGTTATTTTTCACCATAATCTAAATCCCATGTGCTGATTTTTTTTGACTATGACACCTCGCCCGAATCCGCTTAGCGTGGTCCATTCATTCACAACTGCCACCAGCACCAGTGGCAAATGGTCCAGAAGACGTTGACTCCAAGCCACTGACTGGACAACATTGCGCAATGTGCATTCCCACACATCCACTCGAGCATTTTCCGGTAGCGCAGTGAATCTGCACTGTGATGAATATCCGTGAAATGTTAGCATTTTCGCTAAATATAGGACGCAACAACATTACTGCTCAAGTCGAGATCGATCACGCTTTCCGCCGCAGCCTGACGGCAATGTGCTCTCCTTGACGCCTACAGGATTCAATAGCTACATCTTTAGGCAGTTCGCTTGACAGACGCGTACGTACAGTCACGCCCGAAATAGCCATGTCCGCAGCCCCGTCAAGCGAAAAATTCCATCGATGGAAACCGCGCCATCCCTCGCGCTCAGCTTCATTCTCTTCATGATGAAGACTGATCAGTCCACCAGGCTTGACAACAATGCACATCTGGCGGATTCCAGCGCAAGGATCAATAGAGTGATCCAGAGCATTTTGGCAGTTGACCCAGTCGAAAGCTTGCGATGGAAAATGGGAAGACAGGGCCTCTACACCCACAGCCATAGGCGCAAATCGGGTAATCACATCATGCCGTGCATAGAGCTCCCGGTAACGATCTGCCAACGGATCGCAACAGGTCAGTGCAAAGTCGATTCCCGGAACAATCTTGCCGACGGCGGTCAAAGGTCCGGATCCAACATCCAAGGCCGTGACGCAGGGGAGCCCAAGCCCTCGCACCAATTCAAGGTGCCAACCCGACATCAAAGCATGATCATCTGTTCGCATCCGATACTCATCCGGCCACTCAAGTCCTCTGGAAGCAAACCAACGCTCCCAAAAAGCAAGCTCCATGACAATGCCATCGCCACGCGAATGCCATCGCTTGAAGAAAGGCGCGAGGATTCGCTTACCGGTCTGTCTGATAGTCATGGGCTTTCCTGCGTATCTGCCGCGCCGGGCATAGCCTTAAGGGCGGGACGCGCTGGCAAGACCCTGCCGCTGAGACAGCTTCTGGCATACCGCGCCATGGCGAGCATCTTATACTGCCAATCAAGTTCCCTCACTGCATGCTCGCGGAGCCGTACCGAGGCTTCCCTCCAACCATCTTGGACCAAGCCAGCGGCAAAGTCCACGAGCCGGCCTACCTCTAGAGGGGAATCATCCGCAGGTAAATGTAGCCACGGACCCGCCTCTTGACGGAAATCTGGATCCTGATGAGCAAACGCAAACGGCAGGCCACGAGCGGCATAATCGCGGGACTTCAACGGGCACGCCTCAAGCATGCCCTTGCGATGAAGGGCAAGCGTTCCGAGACCAAGGTGACATCGCCCCATGACCGCCTCTAAATCTGCACCATTGAGGTGGCCATGGTAGATCGCCGTTGCGCCTGGTCCCAGCACCGGCAAGCATTCCCCGCGACGGTCCGGCAACGTCCCGATTACATGAACGACCAGTGGAATCTTGCCACGATATGCCGCCAGTCCCGCTTCCACCCTATCCAATCCTTGCCACGGCCAGAATCCAGCGGCGCAAAATGCTACCTCAAGTCGATCAGCGAACTGCGGCGGGCATTGCCAGGCGACACGATCAGTCGCTATCCCATTTGATATCACGACACCTTCACGACCTTGACATAGAATGGAATGATGCTTCACGATTTCCCGGGTTACACCTATACTACCCATACAGCGCGTTAGATACGCCGGCACAAGCGCATCCTCTGCCATCCCTTTGATCCAACCCAGGCGGCCAAGAGCCCGGAACTCGGCCGACTCAATGCTGTGATGTTCAGTAATGACTCGCCGGCCCCACCGAGATAAAAAAGCTGGCGCAGTACAGTCCATTGCACCTTGATGACGGAGAATGATAGCATCATAGCCATCCATTTCCAAAGATCGTTGGATCAAGGCGTGACGAGCGATTGCCACTTGTAGACGCTTAGAAACACCCGGAAACCATTTAATCTGGACACCAAGGCTACCCCATCCGCCTGTAGGTCCGTCGGTAAGAACACGCACTTGCAGGTCAAGTCCACCTGCAATCGCGGCATGTTGTTGATCCATCAGTTTGCGGACCGGACCCATATAGCGACCTGGGTCGGGTATAACATTAATGTGTAGGATGCGCATAGTATTGATTTAAGCCAGGGAACGGCCACCCAGTAGCAATTGATGCCATCGTAAGACATTCACGATCCGCCACGCAGAGAAATCATATGCTATCTGACCATGCTGCATTCGCTGTATCGTCGCTCTCGCTGCATTTAGATCCAGAAAAGGCAATGCGGCAGGATCCGCGCCACTAAATACCTCATCAATCCACGGGTGCAATTCTCCCATCCAACGCGACTCAGGGGTGGAAAATCCGATTTTATCCCTGCGATCAAGTATGCCTGCTGGGACCATTCCGCGCATGGCTCGGCGAAGCACACCCTTGGTCGTACCATCAGGCTCAAGCACATGTTCCTCAGCAAGTCCCTGAGCAAAGGCCGCAAGGGCGGTGGTGCAAAATGGGACGCGGGACTCAATTGAGAAACGCATACTATTGCGATCCTCATATCGAAGCAACATCGGCAAGCTGACCTGCAGAATGCTATGTCTAAGGGTGCGACGAAGACGATCAGGACCAGCGATCGGAAGCGGATATAACGGCGAGACAGCAGACTGCCGGAACCATCCATTGCGCATCCAAGTCGGCAAGCGGGACCATGGAGTACGACTCGGCAGGCACCGTCTGAAGTCGGTAAGCATCAAGTGTCCTACGCCCCGGAACAGAGACCAGCCCCAACCGGGACGGCCTTTCACTGCGGCATTCACGAAGGCCATCGCCTCTAGGACCCGACCCTGGGCTAGTAGCGACATCGCTCGAGGAGCAAGAAAAGACAAGTAGCCAGCGAACAACTCGTCCGCCCCTTGACCATCCAGCATGACGGTGAGGCCAGCGCACCGCGCCGCGCGAAATACGCAGTACTGCGCATAGATACTGGTACTCCCAAATGGCTCATCCTGAGTCCGGACCAAATCATCAAGGTCGCGCCTAAGGCCCACCGGATCCGCAGTCACACGATGCAACTTGGCCCCAGCCGCCTTCGCCAACATCTCGATCCACGGCCCCTCTGCAACCTTAGGGTCATCAGCAAAATAGCTGACAGCATGCAGATCGCCCTTGGCACCGGAATGCTGTCGCAATAAACTCAATATTGACGAAGAGTCGATGCCACCCGATAGTGCACACCCAACTGGCACATCCGCGATACGATGCCTTCGCACACTGTCCGACAGCAGTGCACGGCAACGATCCGCTGGATTCTCCCATGACTGGGACGACGGAGTCAGTGACCAGAATCGGCGCGACGAAGAAGTCCAAAGCCCATCCTTTATTGCGAATGTCTCAAGAGTACCGCCCGGGAGCTGCCTTATACCCTCGAACATGGTTCCGTCACGATGATCAGTCAACCCAAATCGCAGATAATCATGCATTCCCTGGGGATCGACCCCAGGCCTGACCCAAGGCAACGTCAAGAGCGCTTTGATCTCCGAAGCGAAGGCTACGGAATGGCCATCCGCATGTATATATAATGGCTTTATGCCAAGCGGGTCTCTGGCGATCGTCAAGCGGTGAACCTGGGCGTCCAGCCACGCAAACGCAAACATTCCCTCCAACTTGGAGACGAAGTCATTTCCGTGCAGTGCCAGGCCATATAGCAGCGTCTCTGTGTCGCACGTGGATACAAAGACCACACCCTCCGCCTCTAACTCCGCTCGCAATTCAGCATGATTATAAATTTCACCATTATACACCAGCCAATGCCGTCCATCAGGCGTGGCCATAGGCTGCGCACCGAAGTGGCTAAGATCAATGACTGCCAAGCGTCTGTGTCCCAAGGTTACGATTGGTGCTGTGGCACTTACGTGGCCTAGCCTGCTCACTCGACCGTCCCATGACATGATTCCGTTGCCATCAGGACCGCGATGTCCAAGGGAGGCAATCATACTGGTCATCTGCGCATGACGACTAGAGATTGCTGACAGAATGCCTGCTATTCCGCACATTGCTCGAACTCCGTCGATATGCCTTCGTTCAATTGGAATTCCGAAGTCATGGCATGCATAAGGCGTGGTTCCTACAACTTTTGCATGACTGAAGGTTCCGACCAACCCCCGGGGAACAATGTACGCGAGGGTCCAATAACCGACCATTCGCCCCATTTGCTCCAGGAAAACTCTTTGCCAATATTTCGAAGACAATCCCACGTTCGCTGGTCCATTGCTTGGAGGCAGCGATTTCCTCGCCGATGGCCTCAATGTCTTTGTGCATATGCCATGAAAATTTCAAAATAATATCAACAAGTAAACCGGACACTTGACCTTGAGCGCAGGCAACAGTCAGCGGATTTGGAATAATCATATCGACAACTTCATCAAACCGTGGCGCGCCAGGAGTGCAAGCACCCCGACCGCTGCAACCAGAGCGTAAATTCTAGTCAGCATCCCCATAGGAAAGCCCGCAGACAGGACCAGAACAAAACCTACGATCAAGCCCATGAGAAGCAGGACCACTTTCGGCAATGGCACCTTGAAACTATGGCTGCCGGCCACTGCCATAGCAAGAAAAACGAATGTGGCTGCTATGGCATTGGCACAGGCAGCGCCACTAAATCCCAGACTAGGAACCAGTGTGGTGGTGAGAGCAATATTCACAAGGCAACTCCCAGCGTAAATCAGACATATTCTCCATGTCTGGTTCGCCACATACAATCCAGGCACAAATACAGTTAGCCCGTTCATGATTGAACCCACACACAACCAACCTAGAGGCACAGAGGCGCGCTCGTATGCCGCTCCACCAAGAATGACGATCAACGGATCGGCAAACAGAGTGATTGCAAGCGCAGTGGACCCAGCCACTGCAGCAAACAAGACTGCGGTGCGGGCCGTAAATTTTGCACTACCGGACTCTGAAAGTGCAGAGAACAACAACGGTAATATGGCCAACTGAACAGCAACTGTGGCCATCGAAAGGATACTTGCCAAACGAGCGGCCATCGTATAGATACCCATCTCCTCGATTCCCAGTAGGTGACCGACAAGCAGTCGATCAATTTGTTGCCCGCCTGCCACACAGATACCGGAGAGGACTAGGGGTCCTGAATAGGACACCATGATCCCGGCCTGACGGAATGAAAAAGTGAATGGCAGCAGACGCGTGCGCAATGGAACGGAAATGCCTATCACAACCAAATTTCCCACCAGGGCCGCCAGCAATATAGCCTCCGCCTGCGGCATGCCGTGCACAGCAATGCCCACGGCGATGACACCTGATGCCATACTGGACGCAATGACACTGATAGCAAATCGCGTCGGATGCATATCATATCGGAACAGATTCTGTACATGATAGGCGATCGCACTTGTAATAGCGGCAGCAAACCAAAGAACAATGACTGCACTTCTCAATCGCTGCCCGCCCACGTGGAGGTCATACGTCAACACCACGGCAACTGCCGGGGTCAGCAGTATTAACCCTAATCCTACTGCCGTGATCCAAGCGGTGCCAGCCATTGCCCTCTGCTCATCTGCACCACTGCCGCTCCAGCGCCTTGAAATTGTGAGACTCATTTCCAAGCCAATCACAATCATCGCAAACGACGAAGCAATACCAAGCAAATCGACCAGGCCATATTCCGCGGGCCCTAAGAGCCGACTCAGAATCGGCAGCGTCAAAAGGCCGATACATCGTGGCAGGAAAGTACCAAGGCCATAAATTGCCGTATCGCCGAAAAGCCGCCTGGTGGTTAGTTTGGAGGGCGAGGCTGGCTGGGATGTCACGCCGATTCCAGACAGAACCTGGTGGTCAACTGCGTCGAATGATAGGTGCCTTGCGCCCGCACCCTAAGAAATGTTCTCCATCTGCCGCTCTGACTGGACCTGCCCAAGAGCTGTCGCATGGACATGGCATTGCCAATACCGATAGTCCGCTGCAATTTATCAGCGCCACGACAAAGGAAGGCGTCCAAGTGCTCAACGGGAGTCGCCTGATTCTGAATCCTGCGTGTGGTTTTCTCCACGGCCCCTTCTAGCCGCAGTCGACGACCACTGTCCCGAGCTTTTGACATCTTGATGTGCTTAAACCTTCTGCGCCGAAGCAGCGACTCGGATCGAGCAAGTGCCATACTCAAATTTGTGCACCCATTTCTGGAAAGCTTAGGCCAATCGGGCCGTCGTCCCACCTGATCATTTTGATGAAATCTAAAGTGTCTTTGCACCACGGCCTCAATCATGACCAAACCGATAGAGCGGCACCATCGTACCTCCCCCCATGCGAACCCTCATCCTCTCCCTCCTCACCCTCCCCCTCATCCTGGCCGCCGATTTCCCGGCGATCACGTTGACTGACCTGAAGGCTGCTATCGCGGCCAAGACGGTTACGGTCATCGATGTTAACGGT
>Ga0163144_10010936_pt1 | contig 19271 bp, 15 predicted proteins | sample OliLak19BULKMAT1_FD_123175 | JGI IMG/M metagenome (GOLD analysis project Ga0163144, IMG submission 123175) | Freshwater microbial mat bacterial communities from Lake Vanda, McMurdo Dry Valleys, Antarctica - Oligotrophic Lake LV.19.BULKMAT1 | ecosystem: Environmental > Aquatic > Freshwater >... | reverse complement strand
GGCCACCACGGATGGAAGCCGCTTGCCCGGCGTTCCCGCCCCGCTACACTCTCGACCCATCGCTCCGGACCCCATCGGGGGCGGCGTTGGCAGAAATCCTGAACCGTCAGCACCACCAAATCCCGCGGCACGCCTTGGCCGGCGTCCGCTCACCTCGCAAAGTCGCGGGGGGGAAGGTGGGAGGTGGAGAACAAAATGGCCAAGAAAGAAATCACGAAAGTCTTCAAGATTCAGGCCCCCGGTGGCAAGGCGACCCCTGCGCCCCCGCTTGGCCCGATCCTTGGTGGTGCGGGTGTCAATCCCGGCCAGTTCATCCAGAAGTTCAACGCCGAGACCGCGAAGTTCAACGGCAAGATCGTTGTGGCCGTGGTCACTGCGTATTCGGACCGCTCCTTCACGTTCGAGCTCAAGTCTTCTCCGGCGGCGGAGTTGATCAAGGAAGCCGCGAAGATCGAGAAGGGCGCGGGCACGCCGAACAAGGACAAGGTCGGCAAGATCACCAAGTCGCAGGTGAAGAAGATCGCGGAAGAGAAGTTCCCGGATCTGAGCGCGGCGACGATCGAGGCCGCGATGCGAACGGTTGAGGGTACCTGCCGCCAGATGGGCGTCACAGTGGTGGAGGGCTAAAAACCATGGCAATCAAGCTTTCAAAGCGCCACAAGGCGAACATCGAACTGGCCCCGACGGAAGCGCTCGATATGGCGGGCGCGTGCGAGGCCGTGAAGAAGTTCAAGGGTCCGAAGTTCGACCAGACCATCAACGTGGTCATGCACCTGGGAATCGATGCGACGCAGGCCGATCAGGCGATTCGCGGCTCGGTCTCGCTGCCCAAGGGCATCGGCAAGGCCAAGCGCGTCATCGCGTTCTGCCGCGAGGATCAGGTCAAGGGCGCCCGTGAGAACGGTGCGATCGAGGCTGGTGCCGATGACCTTGTCGCCAAGGTCGAGGGCGGCTGGATGGACTTTGACGTCGCGGTCGCGTCGCCGGACATGATGCGAGTCGTATCCAAGCTGGGAAAGTTGCTGGGCCCCAAGGGCCTGATGCCGTCTCCCAAGAGCGGCACCGTGACCCAGGATGTCCCCAAGGCGGTCAAGGAATACGCCGCGGGCAAGGTCGAGTATCGCAACGACAAGGCGGGCAATGTTCACGCGGTGATCGGGAAGATGAGTTTCTCGTCCGCGGACCTTGCGGCGAACCTTGAGCACTTCGTGCAGCACATTGAGCGTTCCCGCCCGAACACCGCCAAGGGCGTCTTCATCAAGAAGTGTGTCATCAGCGGATGCATGACCCCCGGCGTTCCGGTCAAGATCGTGTCCGCCGCGGTTGAGGTCTAAAAACCGGAACGGGAGTTGATTCATGTCCAAGACCATCAAGTCGCTGATCCTCAGCGAATATCGCGAAAGGCTGGAGGGGTGCGACAATGCGACCCTGATCAGCATTCGCGGCGTGTCGAGCAACGACACCAACAAGATTCGTCAGAAGCTGCGTGGGAAGAAGATCGAGATTTCGGTCGTTCGGAACGCGCTGGTGCGAAAGGCGTTTGAGGGCACCGGGCTTTCGGGCCTGGAGCCGCTGCTCAAGGGCGCGACGGCGATGGCGTACGGCGGCGAGTCCGTTGTGCACGTCGCCCGCGAGATCGTCGCCCTGATGGCGGAGTTCCCGTCGATCGAGCTCAAGGGCGCGATCCTCGATGGGACGCTGTTTACGGGCAAGGCCGGAGTGAAGGAGCTTTCGGGCTTCCCGACACGCGAAGAGGCTTTGAGCCAGACGGTCACCCTGATCCTCGCGCCGGCCGGCAAGCTGGTGTCGCAGACCAAGGGCCCGGGCGCAGCGCTGGCAAGCATCATCAAGAGCATAGAAGAGAAGCTGGAAAAGGGCGAAACCCTCGCCCGCAAGGCCGGCTGATATACCACGAATCTACGCCCGACTGGCCCCTCGGGGTTAAACGCCGGAACAGGTCCGGCGCCTCTCGGACGAGAATGCAGAAACCAGAAGGATTGAACCATGTCGACGATTCAGGAACTCGGTGACAAGCTCGCGGCCCTTTCCCTCAAGGATGCGGTCGAGCTGGGCAAGTATCTCAAGGACACCTACGGCATCGAGCCCGCCGCGGGCGGCGCGGTGATGATGGCTGCTCCGGGCGCTGGCGCGGCCAAGGCCGAGGAAAAGACCTCTTTTGACGTCGTCCTCAAGGCCGTTGACGCGACCAGGAAGATCGCGGTCATCAAGGTCGTTCGCGAGCTGACCGGTCTGGGTCTGGCCGAGGCGAAAGCCTTTGCCGACAATCCCGGCAAAGCTGTCAAGCAGGGCGTCACCAAGGAAGAGGCGGACAAGATTTCGAAGCAGCTCACCGAGGCCGGCGGCACCGTCGAACTCACCTGAGTTGGTTACGGTCGGACAGATTGAAGCAGGCCCCCCGGGCTCATCCCGGGGGGGCTTTTTCGTCCTGCACCGATCGCCTCCCCTGGCTTGGGGATGGATTGGTGGGGCCGGCTTGCTTTCATGTCGGTGTTCGTCCTATAGTTGTTGATTGCGGGCAAGCAGCAGCGGGTACACAGCGCTTTGAATAGAGCGGCATAAAGAAATTTCAAGAAACGGCTCCGCCGGAGCTGTTGGCTATACCAACGATCGCGAGGTCATCGATGGCAGCGACCAACGTGCGCGACTTTTCCAAGCGCGGTGATGCGGCTCCTGTCCCTGTCCTCACAAAGGTACAGACGGACGCTTACGAGCGATTCCTGCAGCAGCACAAATCGTCCCAGGATCGGGACACGCAGATGGGCCTTGAGGCTCTGCTGCGCGAAGTCTTCCCGATCGAGAGCTACGACGGGACGATGAAGCTCGACTATTTGTACTACGCACTTGAGGAGCCGCGCTATACGCCGGACGAGTGCCGCGAGCTGCGTCTGACGTACGGCCTGCCCTTCCGGGTGGCTGTCCGCATGTCCCGAGAGGGGCACCCGGATATGGCCGAGGAGGAAATTTACCTCGGCGAGTTCCCGATCATGATGGGCGGCGGCGAGTTCATCGTGAACGGAGCCGAGCGCGTCATTGTCAGCCAGTTGCACCGTTCCCCGGGCGTGGATTTTTCCATCGTCTCGGCCGAGGGTGACCGTCCGCTCCACTCCACCCGCATCATCCCCGAGCGCGGCTCGTGGATCGAGCTGGAAGTGACGAAGAAGGACGTTCTGGCGATGCGGATCGACCAGAGCACCAAGCTCGCGGCGACGACGTTCCTGCGATGCCTGGATGAGTCGATCGCGAGCACGGACGCGATCCTCGGGCTGTTCTACGAAGTGAACGAGATCGCCGCGGAGAAGGTGCGTCCGGAGCACTGGGCCGCGGCGAGCATCATCGACACCGAGACGGGCGAGGAGCTCGTGCACGTCGGTCGTCAGATCGGCGAGGAGGCCGCGGAGAAGATCGTCGCGTCGAGCCTGAAGAAGGTCCGCGTCATCCAGAACCCGCAGGACCCTCTCATCCTCAACACGGTGGCCGAAGAGCGGCTTGATCTGTTCGACGCGGAGAACGACTACGAGCGTGCGCTGCTGAAGATCTACTCGAAGCTGCGTCCGGGCAACCCGCCGCAGGTCGACAAGGCCAAGCAGTTGTTCTTCGAGAAGTTCTACGATGAGACCCGCTACCGCCTGGGCCGCGTCGGCCGCTTCCGCATCAACCGGAAGTTCAACCTGAACGTGCCCGAGGACGCGATGTTCATTCGTGCTGAGGACTTCCTGAAGGTCATCACGTACGTGCTTGATCTGCGGTCCAAGCGCATCGACCCGAAGACCAGCCGCCCCGCGGCCCAGGTCGACGATATCGACCACCTGGGCAACCGCCGTCTGCGGACGCTGGATGAGCTGGCTGTCGAGGAGCTGCGCAAGGGCTTCCTGAAGCTTCGCCGGACGGTCCAGGAGCGGATGAGCGTCAAGGACCCGGATGAGATCGCCAAGATCGCGGACCTGGTGAACTCCAAGAGCATCAGCAGCGCGATCGATTTCTTCTTCGGGCGCAGCGAGCTTTCGCAGGTCGTCGACCAGACGAATCCGCTCTCGAGCCTCGTGCACGAGCGCCGGCTGTCGGCGCTCGGGCCGGGCGGTCTGAACCGCAAGCGTGCGGGCTTTGAAGTCCGCGACGTGCACATCTCCCACTATGGGCGCATCTGCCCCATCGAGACGCCCGAAGGCACGAACATCGGTCTGATCTCGTCGCTGGGCATTTACGCCAGCGTTGACGAGTACGGATTCATCCGGACTCCGTACCGCGTGGTCAAGGACGGCAAGGCGACGGGTAAGATCGTTGATCTGCGTGCGGATGAAGAGATCAAGGCGATCCTCGCGCCGGCCGACACGATCGACAAGGATGGCAAGCTCAAGAAGGGCGCGATCCTTGCCCGCGTCGACGGCGAACTGACCGAGATCGATTCCAACGAGGTCGAGTTCCTGGATATCGCGCCCAAGCAGATCGTGGGCGTGTCGGCGGCGTTGATTCCGTTCCTGGAGCACGACGACGCGAACCGCGCACTCATGGGTTCGAACATGCAGCGGCAGGCTGTGCCGCTGATCCGTATCGATCCGCCCATCATCGCGACGGGCATGGAAAAGGATGTCGGCCTGAACTCGGGCATGATCGTCAAGGCGAAGAACGCCGGCACGGTCACGAATGTGGACTCGCAGCGCATCATCATCGACAACTCCGATGAGTATGTGCTTCGCAAGTTCGCGGGCCTGAACGAGCGGACATGCCTGAACCAGAAGCCTCTGGTGAAGCCGGGGCAGAAGGTGATCAAGGGCCAGATTCTCGCCGACGGCCCCAGCACCCGGATGGGTGAGCTGGCGATCGGCAAGAACATCATGGTCGCGTTCAATACCTACGACGGTTCGAACTTCGAGGATGCGATCGTCATCAACGAGCGTCTGGTGAAGGACGATGTCTTCGCCAGCATCCACATCGACAGCTTCGATGTTGAGATCCGCGAGACGAAGCTGGGGCGCGAGGAGTTCACCCGCGACATCCCGAACGTCTCCGAGAAGATGCTTCGGAACCTGGATGAGCAGGGCATCATCCGCATCGGCGCGCGTGTCGGTCCTGGCGACATCCTTGTGGGCAAGGTGAGCCCCAAGAGCAAGAGCGAGCTGACGCCGGAAGAGAAGCTGCTGCACGCGATCTTCGGCCGCGCAGGCGAGGATGTGAAGAACGATTCGCTGGAAGTGCCGGCGGGTGTCGAGGGCATTGTGATCGGGGCCAAGCGGTTCAGCCGCCGGATGCACCTGACCGCCGACCAGAAGAAGCGGCTGCAGACAGACATCGATGCCTACAGCAAGGACATGGACGAGAAGGCCGTCGGCTTGTTCAAGCAGATGGTCAACGCGGTCAACGAAGTCATCGGCACGCCGATGATCGATCCCAGCACCCGTCAGAAGGTCGGCGCCAGCGACATCGCCGAGGTCATTCTGGAGCAGATCCAGAACTTTGACATGAAGTGGATCAAGGGCTCCAAGGAAATCCGCGAGCAGGCCGAGATCACGTACCGGCAGTTCTGGCCGCGTATCGAGGCGAATCGGAAAGAGAAGGACCGCAAGGTCGGGCACATGAAGCGCGGCGACGAGCTGCCCAGCGGTGTGCTCGAGATGGTGAAGGTCTACATCGCCACCAAGCGTCAGCTCTCGGTGGGTGACAAGATGGCCGGTCGCCACGGGAACAAGGGCGTGATCGCCCGCATCGTTCCTGAAGAGGACATGCCGTTCATGGAGGACGGCACGGCGGTCGACTTCCTGCTGAACCCGCTGGGCGTGCCCAGCCGCATGAACGTGGGCCAGATCCTCGAGACACACCTTGGCTGGGCCGCGCACGTGCTGGGCTTCCAGGGCGTGACACCAGTCTTTGACGGTGCATCGGAGGATGAGGTGCACAATGCGGTCGCCGAGGCCAACGAGCATGTCGCCGGGAAGCTGGCGAACTATGAGAAGACGGGCACCTGGCCCCACCCGCGCGAGCTGCTTGCGCGGATGCCCCGGGGTGGCAAGGTGCAGTTGTATGACGGCCGCACGGGCGAGCCGTTCACTCAGCGGACCACAGTGGGCTTCATGTACATCCTGAAGCTTCACCACCTCATCGACGACAAGATCCACGCCCGCGCAACGGGTCCCTACTCCCTGATCACGCAGCAGCCCCTTGGCGGCAAGGCCCGCACCGGTGGTCAGCGGTTTGGTGAGATGGAAGTGTGGGCGCTTGAGGCGTACGGCGCCTCGTACATCCTGCAGGAACTCCTCACCGTCAAGTCGGACGATGTGGAAGGCCGGACCAAGATCTACGAGAGCATGGTCAAGGGCACGAACAAGCTCGAGGCCGGCATGCCGGTGGCGTTCGACGTTCTGTGCAACGAGATCAAGGGCCTGGGCATGAACATCACGCTTGAGAAGTCCGCGACCGACGGCGGCAGCCTGCTCTAAAAGCAGGTGCGGAACTGGCGACTGATCGCACTACCGAGATCGACAGAATCGTTTCCTGAAAATCGACCCCACGTACGCACCGGGCCACGCCTCTGAACCCCGGCCCCTGGAGCGACCACCGTGATGACCGAGAACGTGTACGACCGGATCAATGACTACAGCGCCGTGAAGATCACGCTGGCGTCGCCCAACGACATTCGCTCATGGTCCTACGGCGAGGTCAAGAAGCCCGAGACTATCAACTACCGCACGTACCGGCCCGAGAAGGACGGTCTGTTCTGCGAGCGCATCTTCGGGCCGGAGCGCGACTATGAGTGCGCCTGCGGCAAGTACAAGGGCACGAAGTACAAGGGCATCATCTGCGATCGCTGCGGCGTGAAGGTGACCCATTCGCGCGTGCGGCGCAAGCGGATGGGCCACATCAACCTGGCCGCGCCGATCGTCCACATCTGGTTCTTCAAGGCGATGCCGAGCCGGCTTGGCAACCTGCTGGCGATGAAGACCAGCGACCTTGAGAAGATCATCTACTTCCAGGACTACGTGGTCGTCGATCCGGGCGACACGGAGCTGACCTTCAAGCAGGTGCTGACCGAGGACGAGTTCCGTCAGGCGTACGAGAAGTACGGCAGTGCGTTCAAGGCGACGATGGGCGCCGACGCGGCCCGCGAGCTTCTCGAGCGGACCGATCTGGACAAGCTGGCGGGGGAGCTGCGCGAAGAGCTGAAGAACACCCGCAGCAAGCAGAAGATCAAGGACCTGGCCAAGCGTCTGAAGATCGTCGAGCAGATCCGCGGCTCGGAGAACGACCCGACGTGGCTGGTGATGGACGTGATCCCGGTGATTCCGCCGGACCTGCGTCCGCTGGTTCTGCTGGAGAGCGGAAACTTTGCGACGAGCGATCTCAACGATCTCTACCGCCGCATCATCAACCGCAACAACCGCCTTAAGAAGCTGATGGACCTCAACGCGCCCGAGGTCATCATCCGCAACGAGAAGCGGATGCTGCAGCAGGCGGTCGATGCGCTCTTTGACAACAACCGCTGCCGCCGGCCTGTGCTGGGTTCGAGCAATCGCCCGCTCAAGTCGCTGACAGATATGATCAAGGGCAAGCAGGGCCGCTTCCGCGAGAACCTGCTGGGCAAGCGCGTCGACTACTCCGCGCGTTCGGTCATCGTCGTCGGCCCCGAGCTCAAGCTCTGGCAGTGCGGCCTGCCGAAGAAGATCGCCCTCGAGCTCTACCAGCCGTTCATCATCCGCAAGCTCAAGGAGCACGGTCTTGCGGACACGATCAAGTCCGCCAAGCGCATGCTGGAGCGTCGCGATGCGGAGGTGTGGGACATCCTCGAAGAGGTGATCTATCAGCACCCGGTGCTGCTGAACCGCGCCCCCACACTCCACCGAATGGGTATCCAGGCGTTCGAGCCGGTGCTTGTCGAGGGCAACGCGATCCGTCTGCACCCGCTGGTGTGCACGGGCTTCAACGCCGACTTCGACGGTGACCAGATGGCCGTCCATCTGCCCCTGTCGATCGAAGCGCAGACCGAGGCGCACGTGCTCATGATGAGCGTGCACAACATCTTCGGACCGGCCAACGGCAAGCCGATGATCTCGCCCAGCCAGGACATCGTGATGGGTGTGTACTTCATCACGGTGATGCCGCCCGACGACCGGCCGCAGGTTAATCAGCGGCGGTTCAAGGACCGCGCTGAGGCGCTGCTCGCCTATGACCAGGGCAAGATCTCGATCCACGAGAAGGTGATCGTCCGTCTCGAAGGCTTCACCCACGTGGTCGACGGGCAGACCGAGCAGCCCAAGCCGATGGCCGCGGGCAACCGCATCACCACGACCGCGGGGCGCCTGCTGTTCTCCGAGATCCTCGAAGTCGGCATGCCTTTCTACAACTGCGCCCTGGGCAAGAAGGGGTGCGCACGCGTCATCGACGATGCGTATCTGTATTCCGGTCGCCCCGCGACGATCGACCTGCTCGACCGTCTCAAGGAGATCGGCTTCAAGCAGTCCACGGTGGCGGGTCTGTCGTTCGGTCTGACGGATCTGCGCATCCCCGCTGATAAGCAGAAGCTCATCGACGAGTCGCAGAAGAAGGTTGACCGCGTTGAGAAGAACTTCGAGCGCGGCCTGATCACCGAGCGTGAACGCTACAACCAGCTCTTGGACATCTGGTCGCACTGCCGCGAAGAGGTGACCAAGAAGCTGGTCGAGACGCTGAAGAACGACCGCCGCGACGAGAACGGCAACGAGGTTTCGATCGAGAACAAGGCGGGCACGAGCTACCTCAACCCCGTGTACCTCATGTCCGACTCGGGCGCCCGCGGCAACGTCAGCCAGCTGATGCAGCTTGCCGGGATGCGTGGCCTCATGGCCAAGCCGAGCGGCGAGATCATCGAGACGCCGATCCGCGCGAACTTCCGCGAGGGTCTGCACATCCTCGAGTACTTCTCTTCGACGCACGGCGCGCGAAAGGGCCTGGCCGATACCGCGCTCAAGACGGCGGACTCGGGATACCTCACCCGCAAGCTGTGCGATGTGGCGCAGTCGGTGATCATCTCGGAGTACGACTGCAGCTCGAAGCGCGGCATCATCAAGCGTGCCATCTACAAGGGCGAGAAGATCGATGTGCCCCTGCGTGAGCAGGTCGTCGGCCGCGTCAGCCGCAACAACGTCGTCAATCCCGTCACCGATCAGGTCATTGTCCGCGAGAACGAGATGATCTCGGTCGAGGCGGCCAAGAAGATCGAGGACCTCGGGATCGATTCGGTCATGGTCCGTTCGCCGCTGACCAGCGAGAGCCGTACGGGCTGCTCGGTGCTGGATTACGGCATGGACATGTCGACCGGCAAGCTTGTCGAGCCGGGCATGGCCGTGGGCATCATCGCCGCGCAGTCGATCGGCGAGCCGGGCACGCAGCTGACGATGCGTACGTTCCACACCGGCGGCATCGGCAGCCGCGAGATCCTCGAGACCGAGATCCGCTGCTCCACGGGCGGCAAGGTCGAGCTGCGGGACTGCAACGAAGTCCCGGGCAAGGATGATGACGGCAACGACATCATGGTGTCGCTGAAGCGCAACGGCGAGATCGCGATCCTCGATCCCAAGGGGCGCGAAGTCGAGAAGCAGAAGGTGCCGTACGGAGCTTCGATCCTGGTGAAATCCGGTGATGAAGTGAAGCGCGGCCAGCAGCTTGTGAAGTGGGATCCGCACCGCCTGCCCATCTTGGCCGAGAAGGAGGGCATCGTCCGCTACGTCGACATCGAGGTCGGCGAGACGGTTCGCGAGGAGGATGCGGGTCAGGGCCGCAGGGCGCTGGTGATGATCGAGCACAAGGGCGAGAAGCACCCGCAGATCACCATCGTCGACGCTCAGGGTAACATCCTCGACTTCCACTACCTGCCCGCAAAGGCGCGCATCGAAGTCGACGACGGTTCATCGATCAAGGCCGGGCAGATGCTCGCGCGTCAGCCGCGTTCCGCGGCGGGCTCGCAGGACATCGTCGGCGGTCTCCCCCGCGTCACCGAGATCTTCGAGGCCCGCAAGCCCAAGGATCCGGCGGTCATGGCGGAGATCTCCGGCCGCGTCGAGATTCACTCTGACAAGCGCAAGGGCAAGATGACGATCCGCGTCATCTCTGACTCGGGCATCGAGAAAGATCACCACGTCCCGACGGACAAGCACCTGCTTGTCCACGCGGGCGACTATGTGCAGGCCGGCGATCCGCTGACCGAAGGCCCCCTGGTTCCGCACGACATCCTGCGGATCAAGGGCGAGGAAGCACTCTGGACGTACATGTTGGACGAAGTCCAGAATGTGTACCGTGCCCAGGGCGTGTCGATCAACGACAAGCACATCGAGGTCATCGTCGCGCAGATGCTCCGCAAGGTGCGCGTCGAGAACCCCGGCGACACCGATCTGCTCCCGCACGATGTGGTTGATAAGTTTGAGTTCCGCCGCCGCAACGCACTGGTCGGCGAGATGATCCGCATCACCGACTCAGGCGGAACGGATATGCCCGTCGAGGCGCTGGTGACCAAGGCGGAGTATCGCGAAGCCAACGCGAAGTCGGAGGCCGCGGGCAAGGAGCCGGCGAAGGCCAAGAAGGCCCGACCCGCGACGGGCCGCACGCTGCTGCTGGGCATCACCAAGGCGTCGCTGCAGAGCGAGTCGTTCCTGTCGGGTGCATCGTTCCAGGAGACCACGAAGGTTCTTACTGAGGCTTCGCTCCGTGGCGCGATGGATTACCTCATCGGCCTGAAAGAGAACGTTCTCCTGGGCCACCTCATCCCTGCTGGCACCGGGTTCAAGGCGTATCAGGCCATCCGGCCCAAACTGCTGGGTCTGCCGGCGGGCGGTGATGTTGATGAAGAGGTTCGCATGATCGCCGAGGCGGCCCGCGCTGCCGAGGCGCTGGGTGCGGATCGTTCGGAAGCCCTGGGTGTGCCGAAGGTCGAGATTGCCGTGGGCGAACCCGCAGCGAACGCCATCAAGTAACACCGGGTGATGTTGATCGCTCTTCCAAGGGGCCGCCTACTCAGGCGGCCCTTTTTCATTGGCCCGGCCGCGGTCGATGATCCGGGCGGCCTCCGCCGGTGAGAGCACGGCGAAGCGGGTCTGCCCGGTTTCGAGCATCAGGCGGACGTAGGGCTCGCACGTCCCGCAGCCGGTGCAGCAGCCCGACCACCCGCGCAGCTTCTCGAAGTCGAAGTCCATCGCGCCGGCCAGGTCCTTGAGCGCGGCAAACTCGAGATCGTGGCAGACACATTTGGTTACGGGCAGATGCACGCAGGCCCCTCCTTTTTAGTCGGGGTCGTAGAGGGAGTTGTCGTCGGTCCCGCCGAACCAGCCGATGCGCTCAACCCGAGGATCGCCTGGGTAGAACCCGCTGGCCTGGGTGAAGGTCAGAGACTCGGGAGATACATGGCCATCAAGCCAGGCCACGCTCGCGCGGCCGCCGGATGAGCCGCGGCGGGAATGGCGGAAGTGGGTGCTGGGGTCGGGTCGCTGCCCCGGAAACTCGGGCCAGAATCGCGGTTCGACGAACGAGTATTCGAAGACTCCGGCGGGGCTGGAAGCATCCCGGAGCGCAGCGTCGGCGAACCCGGCGGTGCGAGCGAGATCAGTGAATCGTGCGCGGGGCATCCCGGCAAGATCCGAGACAAGTGTCCATTCCCCGCCCGCGGCCCTGGCGCGAAGAGCGCCGACGAACGCGGTGTTGTAGCCATAGCCGCCGCAGCCACGCTCGAAGGAAGCGGAAGCGGCGGGTGCAGCCGGGTCTGCGAGAATCGCGAGAGTCGGCGCGAAGGTGGGACAGATCCGGAGGGCTCCGGCAGAGCCATCTCGCCCGAAATAGTCGCTGAGCGGTCCGCCATCGGAGGTGAACGCCGCAGCGTGGCTTGTGCGCGAACCGTACCAGCGCGTGAGGTTGGCGAGTCGGTCGGGCATGCCGGGCGCATATGCGTCCTTGAAGTCTGATGCGTACAGATCGTTTGCGAGCTGGAGTTGACGCGCGTTGGAAGCGCAGAGCGACTGGCGCGCGGATTCTCGTGAAGCGCCGATCGCCGGGAGCAGGATGCCGATGAGCAGCGCGATGAGACCAATGACGACCAGCAGCTCGATGAGCGTAAAGGCGCGTGCGGGAGTGGTCGTTGATGCATCGCTCATGTGGCGAACCAGAGACTGAGGAACGCAAAGATGTCCGGGACCCCAACGCCCGGAACACCATCAAGATCGGCGCGCTGGTCGCCGGCGAACCAGGCCGAGAGGAACGCGAAGATATCCGGTACACCGATGGTGCCGTTGTTGTCGAAGTCGGCGGGGTTGGGGGGGTTGGCAAGGGGGCGGACGATCGCGACGGCGTCGATCTCGGCGGACCACTCGCCCACGGGGCCGAGGAGGGCGCTGACGGGATTGGTGATGCGGATGAAGTCGATGCTCACCAGCGCGGCCGGAAGCCCTGTTGCCGCGTCGATGGCCCAGGCAATATCGAACGCGTCGCCGCCTCCTGAGCCCTGTGAGATGCCGACGATGGTGGGGTCATCGGGGTTTGTGTAGAAGTCGGCCGGCGCGATGTCGAAATCGTCGATCTGGTTGTCGCCTGTCAGGTCCCCAAGCAGGAGCGTCGGGGTGTGATCGGCGTATCCCCAGATGCCTTCGGTCAGGGCATCCAGGCCGTTGGGATTGACCAGCACGGCCGTTGCACCGAAGAGCGCGGCGGGCAGACGGTAAGCGGTCGTGCTCCAGACAAAGACGGGCGGAAGTGTGGGGGTACCGGGGGGAAGCCAAGACGGGAGCGCGGGCGGGTGCGTTGGGTCCGCCGCGTCGTTGTCCCACGTCACGGAATAAAGGCTTGCGGGGTACGGATCGGTGAGGTGTGAGCCGGGGATCAGGTACCACGCATCGTCGGCGAGGCCGTTGTTGTTGGCATCGTGTGAGACCTCAACGATCGCGCACTCGGCAAATCGGCGGTTGGGGTTGCCGGAGACATACGAGGCATTGCCGAAGATGATGAAATCCAGCCCCATCGGGTTGTTGGCCTTATTGAGGATGGGGCGGTCGAACCCGAGGACGATGGAGCCCCCGAATCCTCCGAGCGTGACAACGCCGGTGTTGTCGGGGTTCACCGTGCCGCCGCCTGTTGGTGTGCCCAGTGCGCGGGAGGGATCGCTGTACTGCAAAGAGTTCACGAACTGCCCGGGTGCCGGCTGATAGCTGACGATACTCGTGGCGAACCAGGAGTCGCCGGCACGCGACACCGACATCGCGCTGAGCGAAGCGAGAGTTGCGGCGATGCGCCATGCTGTGGGCCTTGATCTCGCGCGCATCAGACCTGCCTCCGCCGCCGCGTGGCGACAATGCCTGAGAGTGCGAGCAGCGAGAACGCGGCCGGCGCGGGCACGGCGTAGCGATAGGCGATGCCATCGGCGAAGATCAGCACCTCGCCGGTGAACTCATTGAACTCCACGCCATAAAACGCGAGACCGCCGGCGGGCGAGAGGCGAAGCTCGGAGGAATCCGGAGCGAGCGGTCCGCCGCCGATCGCGGTGAGGATGGCCTCGTTGTCAACGACCGCGGCGTACCCGAAGTCGTTTGAGCCGGCGAAGAAGTCGCCGCCGCCGATGAGCATGTTGCCGCCGGAATCGAATCGTACCGGCGATGCGCTGAGGGCATCGGCGACGAGTGTGCCGGTGTCGAATCCGACGCTGAACGCGGCACCGGCAAGCGCGGCAAGATCGAATGCCCGGACGTTGCCGGTGGGCGCTCCGCCGTCAGTGGTATTGAAGCCGTCGCCCGTAAAGATGCGGCCGGAGTGGATCGCGATGCCGCCGGAACCACCGATGGCGTTGCTGACGACCTGTGTTGCGCTGAGATTCGTTGCATCCACGCGCCAGACGCCAGCGGTTGCGCCGAAGCCGGAGACGTACATGGTGGAGCCGTCGGCCCACGCGCCGTCAAAGTTCGGCGTGGCCGCGAAGGCCGTCGGGGAAGTGGACAAGGGGATCAGTGAGCCGGTCTCAACAAAGTGAACTCGGTTGAATGCGCCGTTGTCGCCAATCGCGAGGCGCGAGCCATCGGGGCTGGCGGAGATGAACGATGCACCGAAGTTTCCGAAAGACCCGTTGAAGACTGATCCATCGATTCCGCCAGCCTGTGCATACGTGCCGGAGTTCACCGCGGTCTGCACGAGGACGCGACCGTCGGAGGCGATGCCGATCAATCGACCATCGGGCAGCACATCAACCGGGACAGGATTGAAGTCGCCGGGTGCGCCCGTGGGGAGGGCGAACGAGCCCACCAGGGAGTAGGGGGGAAGCGCACCGAATGCGGAACGCTGGGTTGAGAGCATCACGGCCGCGCCACCCGCCGCGAGAAGCGCGGCACGAGCAGAACAAGACTGCACCATCAAAGCACCTGCCTTCATCACTCCGAATCGCGCGGAGCGGTCCCGGGACCTTTGGGCCTTCGCGACGGGGGCGGGGAATTGCCGGGGTGGATGGCCGCGGGGAACTGCGCGGCGAAACACGGCCGGCGCCCCAATCGCGAGGGCGGGCACGAAACACGGCCCAGGGCAGGTCTTCCGGCTTCGGGGCTGTGCCGCTGACGGTGAGGTCAGCAGCGAGTGAGCTCGGCCTTCCCATTCCCCGGTTGGCGGGAACAGTGGCAGTTTCGAGCCCGCGCAGCCCCGTTACGGCGGCGCGTCCGCGGCGGAATCGGAGGGTGCTTGCGCAACCCGCCTCACCGCACTTCCCTTTTCAGCCCGATCCGGCCAGCGCGAGGCCGGTCGGAGAGGGCACCATGGGCAGAGGCAGAGTACACAAACGCGGAGGTCAGTCAAGCTCCGAGGCATTGGAGCATCATTTGAGCCGCTTTGGCGCGGTGACTGAGCCGGTTCTTCACTTGATTCGCAAGTTCCGCGCCGGTGCAGTCATGCTTCGGCGCGATGAGGAAGAGGGGGTCGTAACCAAAGCCGTTGTTGCCTGCTGGCACCCGCGGCGGGATGCCGATCCGGCCTTCGAACGTGCCACGGGAGGTTGCGAGCACTTGCGCCGGTGAGGATGTGGAAGAGGGCTGGGCCAGCACCATCACGCACACGAATCGAGCGGCGCAGCGCTCGGGCGGCAAGCCTTTTAGCTCCCGTAGCACGCGCGCGTTGTTCGCGGCATCGCGCTCCGATCGGCTCATGCCGGTCTCGCGTCCGTCCGTGCAGTAGTGCGACGAGATGACTCCCGGCCGCGGCGTGCCATCGGCGAGCACAAGGGCGTCGATCTCGATGCCGGAGTCGTCGGCGAGGCAGGTTCGGCCGGTCTGCGCGGCATACGACAGCGCCTTGATGGTTGCGTTGGCCTCGAAGGTGTTGCCGGTTTCATCGGGCTCGCGCAGGCCGCCCGCGGGGATGCACTCCGGTGGGAGGTCATTGAGACCGATGACGGAGATATTGGCCGCGGCGAAGATTGCGCGAAGCTCATCGATCTTGTGCGGGTTGGCAGTGGCGAGGACGATGGGAGGCATGAAGGACGGTAGGAAGTCAGAACGCGAAGGTCGGAACTTCAATCCGCCGACGTGTTACAGCCGTCGGTGCGTGCCAGCGAATGTCGCCGTACCGGTCGATCCCACTTCCCACTTCTGCCATACCATGCCGCATGAGCTCTGATCCGATCCGCGCACTCGGTCTGACGGACGATCCGCGATTTGTCGCGCCCTCGCGCATTGCGGCAAAGTCTCCCGGCGTTCATGATGGCCTCATCGTTTCCGAGAACCCTGCCACCGGGGAGATTCTCGGTGGAGTCCGCCTTGACGATTCCGCCGCGCTGGAGCGCGCGATTGGCGAGTCGGTGGATGCGTTCAGGAAGTGGCGCGAAGTGCCAGCCCCCGTCCGCGGCCAGCTTGTGCGAGAGTTGGGAGAGGAGTTTCGGCGTATCAAGGAGCCGCTGGGTGAGCTTGTCAGCCTGGAGATGGGCAAGATCCGGGCCGAAGGCCTGGGTGAAGTGCAGGAGACCATCGACATAGCGGACTTTGCGGTGGGGCTGTCGCGGCAGTTGCCGGGGCAGGTCTTTCCGAGCGAGCGCGCCGGCCACCGAATGTTTGAGCAGTGGCTGCCACTCGGGCCGGTCGGTGTGATCACGGCGTTCAACTTTCCCAATGCTGTGTGGGGCTGGAATGCGATGCTGGCCGCGGTCTGCGGCGATTCGACGATCTGGAAGCCGAGCCTGTTCACGCCGATCATCGCGGTTGCTACGAACGCCGTCGCGGAGCGTGTCGCGAAGAAGCTCGGGCACCCAGGGATCTTTAAGCTCATCGTCGGAACAGATGATGCCGTCGGCAAGCCGATGGTTGCCGATCGCCGGTTGTCGCTGATCTCGGCGACCGGCTCATGCCGCATGGGCCGGGCGGTGGGTCAGGTCGTCGCAGCGCGGCTCGGCCGGTCGCTACTGGAGCTTGGCGGGAACAACGCTGTGATCGTGCACTCGGATGCTGACCAGGAGCTCGCTCTGCGTTCGACGGTGTTCGGCGCGGTGGGCACGGCGGGGCAGCGATGCACCACGACGCGCCGACTGCTGCTGCATGAATCGATTGCGGAAAAGTTCGTCGAACGGTTGACCGCTGCGTACAAGCAGGTGGCGACCCGCATCGGCGACCCCCTCAAGGAAGGCACGCTGATCGGGCCGCTCGCCAACGCGGCGGCCGTGGAAGGCTATCTCGCGGCTGTGAAGGCCGCCAAGGAGCAGGGGGGTACGGTACTGTTCGGCGGCGAGCGGGCCTCGCCCGCCGGGCTGAGTGGCCATTTCGTCCAGCCGACGCTGATCCGCGCCCCAAAGGGGAACAAGCTGCCGATCGCGCTCGAGGAGACCTTTGCGCCCATTCTGTACGTGTTCACGTACAAGGACCTCGATCAGGCGATGGCGATGCACAACGGCGTCGATCAGGGCCTTTCGTCGGCGATTTTTACAGAGTCCATCCGCGCCAGCGAACGGTTCCTCTCGCCCACGGGCTCGGGGAGTGATTGCGGCATCGCGAATGTCAACGCCGGGACCAGCGGCGCGGAGATTGGCGGCGCGTTCGGCGGCGAGAAGGACACGGGCGGCGGGCGCGAATCCGGCTCGGATTCGTGGAAGGCGTACATGCGGCGGCAGACAACGACCATAAACTACGGCGGGAAGTTCGAGCTTGCACAGGGGATTCGCTTTGAGTAGCCGACCCAGAACCGCAGATCCGCTTGTCGATACTGTCATCGCCGAGATCACCTCGGGGATGATCGTGGGCCTTGGCACCGGCCGCACCGCGTCGCGAGCGATCGTGGCGCTGGCCGAGCGCGTGAAGGAAGAGAAGCTCGACATCCGCTGCGTGCCGACGAGTCACATCACCGAAACGCTCGCGCGGTCGCAGAGCCTTCCGCTGGTCGACTTTGCGATGGAAGAGGAAGTCGACTTTCTCTTCGACGGCGCCGATGAGGTCGATCCCATGCTGCGGATGATCAAGGGCGCGGGCGGTGCGATGACACGCGAGCGGATCGTGGCCTATGCAGCGAAGCGTCGCGTGTACATGGTGCAGGAGAACAAGATGGTCCACCGGCTGGGCGAGCGTGCGACGCTCCCCGTCGCGGTGCTGGCCTTTGGTCTTGCAAGCACCCGCGCAAGCCTGCGACGGCTCGGGCTGAATGGCGTGGTCCGGCGCACGCTCGATGGGCACTTGTTCCTGACCGACAACGGCTCGCTCATCATCGACGTCACGTTGTCAGACGGTCGCGACCTTGACGAGCTGGCCGCGGAAATTAACGACATCCCCGGGGTGCTGGATCACGGCCTGTTTCTCGATGAAGCCGATGAGGTGCTCCTCGAGACCAAGAGCGGCACGATCGAGCGTCTGACCCGCCCGCCGGCGGAATGAGCCGAGCCTCACTCCATCGACACAAACGGGAGGCGTGAAAGCACCGTTCTCGCGGCGAGGCGTGTTTCCGATGCCAACCCTTCCGCTTCGGTGCGCATCGGCGCGGCAACCGAGGCCATGAGCCGCGATGAGCCGGCGGGCCGAAGGTCATCAAACGCGCGGGCGAGCACCACCACCGGCCGGTCGGCCTCGTGCGTTGTGATCTCGCGGAGAGGTTCGGATGGCTCGTTGATGCTCTCGGGAAGTGCCTCGGCGAGCATGTGATCCGCGGGAGAGGAACGCCAGGCGAGGGCGCCTGCAAGAACGCCGAGCCCGCCAGCGATGATCGCGACCGACGCAGCCGCGGCCAACGGCCGCCACCAGCCCATCGAAGACCATGACGCTTGCGAGTCTTGCGTTGCGCTGCGTGACGGAGCGGCATCCAGGGATGCCATCACGCGGTCGTGCAGGCCCTCGGGGGCTTGCACCCAAGGCGCGGCATCAGGCGAGCGAAGGACCGCTTCCACACGCGCCACATTGTTCTTCGTGTTTCCCACGGCACTCATCGTACACCATCCTTCTCGTTGCTTTGCATCGTGGTCAGTTCCGCGGCCAATGTCCGCCTCGCCCGAAAGAGCATCACGCGAATGTTGACCCGGCTCTTGCCCAGCACGCGGGCAATTTCGGGAACGCCGAGGTCCTCGGCATATCGCAGCCAGACCGCGGAGCGCTGGTCATGGGGCAGAATCTCATCTGCCGCCTGCCACAGACGAACCGCCAGATCGCTCGGGCCGGGGCCAGGACTCGCCGAAGGAGCCGCAGGCTCGGCGATGAGCGTGCCGGAGACCGGCAGCCGCTTGGTGCGAGCACGCGTGGCGGCAAGATGAGTTCCGATGGTGTAGAGCCAGGTCGAGAACCGCATGCCGGTCTTGTAGGTGGCGATCTTGGTCCAAGCGCGGATGAACGTGTCCTGGGTCAAGTCCTCCGCGTCGGCATCGCACGGGGCGCGACGCCGCAGAAAGTTGAACAAGCGGTTGGAGTATCGAGTGACCAGGAGCGAGTACGCGTCATGTTCGCCCAGTTGTGAGCGGGCGGCGAGCTCTTCATCCGTAGGGATCCGCAACGCGCCGTCAGACGGTGAACGCAGCGCGCAGGATGGACCGGCAAGGCGCGGAACTGTGGCGGCCTGCGGCGAAGGTCTGGAAGCTGGAATGCCGAGCCTGCTCAGGGCCTGGTCTCCTTCTGAACCTTGTCGCGATCTGCGGCGTCGGCCTTCTCTTTCGATGCGAGCATCGACTCCACGGCTTCGATGACCTTTTTGCTCTGATAGCTGAAGCTGAGCTTGAGCTGACGATCCTGCGGCTCGATCTTCATCGCATTGAGAACGTTACTGATCGGCGCAAGCTCTTGGTTGTTCTTGGCGAGCATCTTGCCCAGAGCGAGCAG
>Ga0163144_10010934_pt1 | contig 19271 bp, 14 predicted proteins | sample OliLak19BULKMAT1_FD_123175 | JGI IMG/M metagenome (GOLD analysis project Ga0163144, IMG submission 123175) | Freshwater microbial mat bacterial communities from Lake Vanda, McMurdo Dry Valleys, Antarctica - Oligotrophic Lake LV.19.BULKMAT1 | ecosystem: Environmental > Aquatic > Freshwater >... | reverse complement strand
GCTTGCGGGACGGCTTCCGCAGCTGACGCTTGCGGGAACTACGTCGGGGCTGCGGCTTCGGAGGTCTCATGGCGCGCAAACTGACCGGCTCGCAGCGCTCGTACATTCGCAAGAAGACGACTGTTCACGACCTCGATCCGTCGGAAGCAGCGGGCGAGATCAACATCGTCCCGTTCCTCGACATCGTCATGAACATCATCATGTTCCTGCTCGCGACGACGCAGACCGTACTGCTCATCGCGGAGATCGAGGCGCAGCTGCCGCAGCTCGGCCGCGGTCGCGGAACGCAGACTGAGAGCAGCGCGCTCAACCTGAGCGTCATCGTCACGCCGGAGGGGATCGTCGTCGCTGGCTCGGGCGGCAAGCTCGCGCCGGGCTGCGCGACGACCGCCGGTGGGCGCGTCATCACCGTGCCGCGCACCGCGACGGGCTACGACTGGGCAGCGCTCACGCGGTGTGTCGCGCGCGTCAAGGCGGAGCCGCAGTTCGCCGACGAGACGCAGGTGATCATCGGCGCCGATCCGACGATCGAATACGAACACATGATTCACGCGATGGACGCGCTCCGTGGTGAGGGCACCAACGAGCTGTTTCCAAACGTGATGCTTTCCGCAGGCGTGCGCTGAGCGGCGCGGGACGACGGAGAGAGCGATGAGCGATCCGAACAACCCCCAGATGGCGCGCGCCAGCGACGTGAAGCGGATCATCCGCAAGCGTCTGCGGCGGAGGCCCGAGCACGAGCATCAAGAGCTCAATATTTACGCGATGTTGGACATGATGACGATCTTGCTCGTCTTCCTGATTCAGCAATTCGCGACGACCTCGGCGAACATCAACCAGAGCGCCGAGCTGCAGATCCCGACGTCCACTTCGCAGCGCGCCGCCGAGCCGGCGATCGTCGTGACGATCTCGCAGAACGACATCCTCGTCGACGGCACGCGCGCGCTCTCGCTGCGCAACGGCCTGGTCGATCCGAGCCAGAAGACCGGCGGCGCCAACGCCTTCTTGATCAACCCGCTGCTCGAGCCGATGCAGGCAAAGAAGGATCTGCTCAAGCTCATCGCCGCGCGAAATCCGCAGCGCCCGTTCACCGGCGAGGTACAGATCATCGCCGACCGCCACACGCCGTACCGCACCTTGATCGAGGTCGTCTACACCTGCGGTCAGGCGGAATTCAAGAACGTCCGCTTCGTCGTCATCCAGCAGGCCCAGGACCACTCGGAGGGTATCGGCGGCTCGGTCGGCAACAAACGACGCTGAGCGAGCTTTCATCGCGATGCAGACGCGGCGCGACCCCTCGGGGCCGCGCCGTTGTCGTTTTGGCGCTCCTGTCGCTTTCGCGCGTACTGTCGCGTGGGGCTCAGGACGGCGGGCGCGTGAGCGTGAAGCGATCGTCGATGAGGTCGACCGCGAAGCGCATGTCCGCGAGCGTCGGGTAGGTCGCGAGCTCTGCGCCGATGCGCGTGACGATCTCTTCTTCGATGACGCGATGGAGCGCTCGCGCTCCTTTGCCCGGCTGGTAGCCGAGGCGCGCCAGCCGATCGCGCGCGGCGGGGCTGACTTCGAGCGTGATGTTGCGCAGCAGAAGGCCAGTGCGCGCGGCGACGGCGCTGAGCGCGAGGTCGACGATCTGGCGCACGTCGCTCGCGGCGAGCTCGACGAACGGCACCACGTGATCGAGGCGCGCGACGAGCTCCGGGCGGAAGTGATCGCGCACGCGCCTCAGGTACGCCGGCGTGCCATCGGCGCCGAAGCCGACGGTGGGCGCCTCGGCCGCGCCGAGGTTCGAGGTCATCGCGATCACGGTGGAGCGGAAGTCGACGTCGCGGCCCTGCGTATCGGTCAGGCGGCCTTCGCCGAGGATGCCGAGCAAGAGATCGAAGAATTCCGGGTGCGCTTTCTCGACCTCGTCGAACAACACGACCGAGAACGGCTGCGCGCGGACCCTCGCGGCGAGGCTGTAGCCATCGCCGTTTCCGCCGACCTCGAGCAGCCGCTGGCTCGCGCCGGGAAGCTGATATTCGCTCATGTCGAGCCGCACCAAGCGATCCTCGTTGCCGAGCATCACGCGCGCGATCTGCTTCGCGAGCTCCGTCTTGCCGACGCCCGTCGGGCCGACGAACAGCAATACGCCGAGCGGCCGCTCGGGATCGGCGACGCCCGCTTTGAAGCGCGTCAAGAGCGCGGAGACCGTCGCGCACGCGGCGTCTTGTCCGATGACGCGCGCGGCGAGCTCCCGGCCGAAGTCGGCGCGCGAGCGGATGATGTCGTCGCTGACGAGCGCGAGCGGCAGGCCGGTCTGCCGCGCGAACGCCTCGCTGATATCGCTCGGGTAGAGGCTCTTGGTCTCTGCGCGCGCGGGATCGGGGACGAGCGTCTCGAGGAAGTGGAATCCCTTCCCCGGGAACGCGCTGGTGCGCACGGCGATCGCGAGGTGTGAGACCAGCCGCCGATACGCCTCGAGGTGCAGGACGACCTGCGGCGCGCGTCGCTCTTGGTAGGCGCGCAACAGCGCGGGCATCTCGCCTGGGCGCGCCTCGCTCAGGTGGATCACGTGCAGCTCGGCGCAGAGCTCGGGGTGCGAGCGCTGCGCGCGCTGCCACTCGCGCTCGTCACATTCGGCGACGAGACGCAGCGTGCCCTGGCGGATCCCCGGGACGAAAAAGTCCGCGATGCTGCCGCCGCCGGGCTGCTCGCGCGTGAACGCGGACAGATGATCGACGTGGAGAAAGCCTTCCTCGGAGCTGAGCTCTTCGACGATGCGCAGCACGCGCTCTTGCCACTGCCCGAGATACTGCATGCCGGAGACGATGCGCTCGGTGGAGGTCGACCAGAGGCGCTTGCGGCTCGCGTCCTTCGACTGCTGCCCGAGGTAGCGCGCGAGCAAACGAACCCACGCCGTCTTGCCGGTCCCCGATGGACCGACGAGCACGATCGACCGTAGCGGCCGCACCTCGACGAGCGCAACGTGCTCGCGCTCGAGCTCACCGACGGTGATCGGCAGCTGGCGTCGCTTGGCGCGCAGCACCCAGTCTTCGGCGACCTGGCTGAGCTCTTGGAACTCGCGGGCGTCGAGCTCTTCGGGCGTTGCGTCGCTCGCGCGACCTTTGGCCCACGAAGGCAAGCGCTCGACCACGGTCTCGCTGCGCCCGTGCTGAAAGTGGAGCAGGCCGTGCCCCGAAGTGCCGAGCAGCTCGGCGGAGATCAGCTGGCGGATCAGCGGAAGCGCCGAGCGCTGCGTCTCGCACACGAAGAACCAGCCGAAGCGCGGCAGCATCACGCGCAGCCCGCCGCGCGGCATCTCGAACGTGGCGTAGCCGAGGCGCAGTGCGAGCGGCTCGTCGGCGATCACCGGCGTCTTTTCGACGGTGCGCAGCGGGTGCACCGAGAGCACGAGCTCGTGGTGCGCGACGTTGCCCTCGAACAAATAGTCGGCGAGCGCCTCTTTCCCATCGAGCACGCGCGCGCGGAGCGTGCTCTCGAGAAAGCGACACACGTCCTCGCTGCTCTCGGCGATCGCCGTCGGCGCAGGCGGCCCGAACAGCCGCTCTTTGTGCCGCATGAGTGTGGCGGTGAAGTGGCCTTCGACGTGGTGCACCACGTAGGCGCGCAGCGACGGCTTCATCGTGCCCCCGATTCGTCGACGTCCGCTGCGACGTCGGGCATCGCCAGCCGGAGACGCGCATGCACCGGCTCGAGCACCAGCGCCGCCCGTCGAACGCGCGCGACGAAGACATCGCCGAGGCGCAGATCTTCGATCGTGACGTCGAGCGCATCGCCGACGCGATGTTGGACGCGCAGCGTGCGCAGGCGTGGCAGCAGCGGCAGTGGTGGCGCGAGCGGCGTCGTGCCGGCCTCGAGCGCATCGCGGAAGGCGACCTCGGCGCGAGCGATGCTTGCGAAGGTTTCCGCTAGCGAGCGCAGCGGATCGTACGGGAGCAAGCGCACCGTGATGAGCTCGGGCGCCGCGTCGTCGGTGATGACGACCTGAGTGCCGAGCTCCGAGCCGAGGCGCGCGCGCGCACCCAAGCCGATGACGCGCATCACGACCGCGACCAGCGGTGTTGGTGTCCCGAGCGCGGGATCGTTGATCGCCTGCACCAGGCCGTCACGCGTGCGGCCGTGTGCCTCGTCGATCTGTCCGCCCCAGCGGCCGATCGCGGCGGCGAGCGTGAGCACGAACGACGCCGAGGTGGCGCGCTCACCGACGCTGCTCACCAGCACGTCGACGACGTGCGCACCGGGCTCCTCGAGCGACGCAGACAGCGCGCGGCGGATCGACAAGAGCGCCGCGAGATGTGCGCGCAGCGCCTTTGGCCCAGCGTCGCCGCGCTCCGCCGACTGCGTCGCGATCGCGAGCTGCGGGCGATGTTCGCGGCGCCAAGTGCGACCGCGCTCGACGCGCAGCCCGCGCTCGAACTCTTCTTCGTAAGCCTCGCGCGCCCAGATCTCTTCCGGCTCGAGCAGCGCCTGATGTTCCTCGCGCAGCGCCTCGAGCTCGCTTACCGCGGCCTCGAGCGCGTAGATCGTCGCGCGATCGCGCGTCGGCGTCGTGCGGCGCGCGCGACGCAGGCTCTCGGTGACGTCGGAGCGCTCGCCGAACAGCGGCGCGCCGACGCGCTCGATCAGGCTGCGCAGCGCGTCGACGTCCTCCGCGGGCGGCACCTCGAGCAACGACGGCGCTTCGAGCGGCGTCTCCGTCATCAGCTCGGCGTGTACCGCGAGCTCCGCGCTTCCGTTTGTCGTCCGCCGCACGTAGACGACCAGCGAGCGCTGCTCGGCGGCTCCTTCGCGCGCGATCTCGTCGGCGAGCAGCGTGCCGATCTTCGACTCGAGCCAGCCCTTCACCGAGCGCGCGCCGCGACGCGCATCGAACGCTTCCGCGAGCGCGAGCTCGACGACCGCGGCCGTCGCAGAGACCGCGATGCGACGCTCGGTCAGGCCGCGTCGCGACAGCAGCCGGCCGAGCTCACGCCGCACGATCGCGCGCGCCATGTCGGCGTCGAGCGGCCGGAACGGCACGATGCGATCGATGCGATGAAACAGCTCGGGCGGGAAGAACTCACGCACCGCGCGCGCCACGTCGTGCATGACCTCGCGCGCGTGGTGTTCGTCCTCGGTCGCGAAGCCGGCGCGGGCATCCGGGCGTGCGCCGAGGTTCGACGTCATCAAGATCGTCGCGCTGCTGAAGTCCGTGGTGCTGCCGCTCGGGTCGGTGAGACGGCCTTCGTCGAACAGCTGCAAGAGCAGATAGAGCACGCTCGGGTGCGCCTTCTCGATTTCGTCGAACAGCACCACCGAGAACGGCTGCTCGCGTACCCGCGCCGCGAGCCCGTCGCCAAAGCCATCGGCGCGATCGCCGAGCAGGCGCGCAGCGGATCCCGCCACCGCGTACTCCGCCATGTCGAAGCGCACCAGCCGGTTGGCGTTCCCGTAGAGGTTTTGCGCGATCCACTTGCTCGTCTCGGTCTTGCCGGTGCCGGTCGGTCCGGTGAGCAGATAGACGGCGCGCGGCCGTCGCGGATCGGTCATCCGCGTCTTCAGGCGCAGCGCCAGATCGACGACCGCGCGTGCGGCCTCTGCCTGACCGACGACCTCACTGACGAAGCGCGCCTCGAAGCGCTGCGGGTCGAGCGCGCTGCCATCGAGCAGCGCGAGCGGCATGCCGGTGCGCTCGCTGAGCACTTCGAGCACCAGCGCTTCTGGGCTCAGGTGTGGCGGCGCATTCGCTGCGCTCGGCGCGCGACCGCGCTCCGCGAGCAAGCGCGCGGCGAGCCGCGACAAGACGTGCATCGACTTCTGCGGTTCGGCGACGCCGGCGAACAAGGAGCGCGCTTGTTGCACCAACACCGGCAGCGTGAGCGGATCGATCTCGATGCGACGCGGCTTTTCGCCTTCGTCTTCTTGCGCGGTCGCGTCGCGCTCGAGCTGACGCACTCGGTGGAACAAGAGCGCGGCGGTCTCGTCGGGATCCGCCTGTGGCAGCGCGAGCGGCGTGAGCAGCGCGGCGAGCCGCGGCGCTTCGTCGGCGAGGCGCATCAGCCCGCGTGGGCTGGTCTCGCCCCACACCGCGACCTCGCCGCGCGCGATCGGCCCCTCGAGCAGATCGGCGAACGAGCGATCGCTCTCGCGCGAGCGGCCGACGGAGCCGAGCAGCGCCACGTCGTCGAACGCGAGGACGGCGCGATGCGCGCGACACTCGTCGAGGATCGTCAGCAGTCGCTTCTCCCACTCGCCGAGGTGCGTCATCCCCGCGAGCACCGTGCGCGCCGAGAGGCGAAACACGCGCGACGTCTGATCGAGGTTGCGCGTCACCGCGTAGCCATCGTGCTCGAGCAGCAGCTCCGCGGCGCGCTCGAGCGCGGTGGTGCGTCCGCTGCCCGGCTCGCCGACCACGACGAACGAGCGCGTCGTCGGCGCGATTTGCCAGGGCGCGCCGAGCGGCGTCTGCGACGTGCGCGCGGCGCCGATGAACGACGCGCTGAGCGCCCGATCGAGCGCAGGCCGCTTCTTGTTGAGCGTGACGTCCGCGGACGCCGCGCGTCGCGTCAGATCGACGCCCACGCGCTTCAGCTCGACCAGCGCCGGACGCACTGGCGTGCTCGACGCAGCGCGTTCCTGACCGCGCTCGAGTGAGGCGATGTGCTCGCGCAGGCTGCGCACCGGCGCGTCGATGGCGAGCACGTCGAGCCGCTCCTTGCCGCGCACCTTGAGCCGCTCGATTTCGTCGTCGTCGAGATCCGCCCACAGCTTCGCGAGCACGCGCTGCAACGTCTCCACCACCGGTGCGCCGTGCTCGAGGAGCACGCGCTCTTCGGGGCGGTACGGGTGGTGATAGACGCTCACCCAGCGTCCGGCCGTGAGCGCGCGATATTCGACCACGAACGAGAATCGCCCCTGCACGTCGCGCCGGCCTTGTTCGCCGCGCAGCGAGAGCGCGAGTCGATGTTCGATCAAGTAGAGCGACATCGCCGGCGGCATCGCCGAGCGCTCCGCCGGCGCGATCTCGGCCAGCCGCGTGCGCAGCGCATCGCCAAATGCCTTCTCGACCTTTGCGCGTGTGCTGCCGTGGCTCTCGATCGGCTGGCGCCACGCCATGCCGACGCTGGTCCATTGCAGCAGGCCGTGGTGCTGCCGCGCGAACACGTGGACTCGGTGCTCCATCGCTCAGCCACCCTCGTCCATCAGCTGCGCGACGATCGCGAGCCGCGGCAGCCCGAGCACCCAGCGGCCGGGCGCGTTGCTCGGCGCATCGGGCGGATCCATCGCGATGTGCATGTCGGCGCCGTCGAGCACGAGCAGGCGTTGATCGAAATCCACCAACAGCTGCGGCTTGCTCGGGATCTGCGCGAGCTCCGGCAGCGTCGCGCGATCGTTCTCCGGCAGGCTCGACGGAGTCGCGAACAACACGTCATGCGCGACGCCCGCTTGGCGAAAGCGCAGCAAGCCCTCGAGCGGACGCGTCAGCGAGTAGATCGCGGATCCCTCGACGCTGAGGAAAACGCACGCCGGCCGCGGGCCCCACATCGGTGCGCTGAGTCGCGGACTCTCGCGCAGAAACGTGAGCGCTTCTTCGGACGTGAGATAGGGGCCCCACGCGCGCGCTTTTGGCCACGCGATACGCGCGACGTCGGCAGGGGTCGGTCCGATGCCGCTCGGAAGGTGGATCGCCGTCGAGAACAGCTGCGGCGCTTGCAGCAGCGGCAGCAGCGCGAGACCGAGCGCCTCGCTCGATCGGCCGAGCACCGTGAGCGTGCGCTCGACCGTGTCTTCTTCGCCGTCCCACGCGAGCGCCGCGCGGCACACGGCTTCTTCGAGCTCCCACGCGGCCTGGCGCGCATCGGGCAGCAGATGTGCGGCATCTTGATCGCGGGCCACGGCCATCAGCGCGCGCTCTTCGGCGAGCTCGATCCGCGCGAGCAGCGCGTCACACGCCTCGAGCCGTGTGCGCAGGTAGCCGAGCCGTCCCTCGAGGCCATCGCTGCGCTTGTCGTCGCCGCGCCGCCGGGCGCGCGCGACCTCGGAAACCAAGCGCGCGACCTCGGTGCGCATCGCGTCGATGCTGCTCAGCCGGCACCAGCGCGACGCGCGGCGGCGGATCGCGGTGAGCACGCGCAGCGCCTCGCGATCATCGGGCGCGCGCCGGACGCTGCCGCGCCGCTCGAGCTCGAACGCGAGACCGGCGCGCTCGATCCGCTCGTGACTCGGCCGCACCGGCTCGCTCGCCAGGCGCACCTGCAGCGTCTGATGCGGTGCGGGCGCACGCGAGAGCACAGCGGCGACACCGAGCACCAGCGTGTCCTCGAGCGCACGTCGCAGCGCGCGCGCGCCGCCGCCTGCCTCCATCACGCCGTCGATCACGCGCTCGAGCGCGGGAGCGTCGACCGTGAGCGTGTGCGTGCCGTCGACGAGCCCGGCGCGGCGCTCGATGCCGCGCAAGAAGAGCCGCGCGATGTCCATCGCCTCGCTCTTGCGCAGCGCGCGAAACGGCGCGATCTGATCGATGCGATTGAGGAACTCCGGGCGAAAGTGATCGCGCACAGCGCGCAGGTAGCGCTCGCGCCTTTGCCGTACGGCGTCGTCGTCGCCCTCGTTGCCAGGCTGCGCGAAGCCGAGCAGCGGCCGATCGGAGCGCGCGCCGAGGTTCGAGGTCATCACCACGATGCAGTTGGTGAAGCTCGCCGTCTTGCCGCGCGCGTCGGTCAAGCGCCCTTCGCCGAGCACCTGCAGCAGCAGATCGAAGACGCCAGGATGCGCCTTCTCGATCTCGTCGAGCAGCAGCACGGAGAACGGCCGCTCGCGCGCGCGCCGCGTGAGCAAGCCGTCCTCGCGATCGGTGCCGCGGATCAGCCGTTCGGCGGCCCACGGATCCATGAACTCGCTCATGTCGAAGCGCGCAAGCGCATCGGGGCTGCCGAACAGATAGCCCGCGAGCGCACGCGCGAGCTCCGTCTTGCCCGTGCCCGTCGGACCGACGAACAGAAATGTCGCGATCGGCTTCCCTGACGGCGGCAGCCCCGCCTTCACCACGCCGAGCGTGCGTGCGACCAACTCCACCGCGTCCTCCTGCCCGATGACGCGCGCGCGCAGCGCAGCGGCGACCTCGCTCGGCGGCATCGGCAGATCGTCGCGCACCAGCGCCGGCGGGATCCCGACGCGCTCCGCGAACGCGTTCACCAGCGCGTCGCGCTCGATCAGCGGCAACACGCCGTCCGCGTCGCGCGGCGCCGGGAGCGCCTCGATGAGCGCGTCGAGCGTGCGGATCGCCTCGCCCGGCAGCGCACGATCGGAGAGATAGCGGCTCACCAGTGGCACGAACGCCTGCAGCGCGTGCGCGCTCACGCGGCGCGTCTTGCTCGAAGGAAGCGGCCCATGCGTGCGCGTCAAGACCTCGAGCGTGTCGGCTTCGATCATCGCATCCACGCGCACGCGAAGCAGCGTCCCCGAGAGCCGGCGGTGGCGTGACTCCAAGCGATCGAGCTCCGTGTCGCGGATCTCACCGACGAAGCGCACGCGCCGCGACTCGAGAAACGGCGCGATGGCTGCCGCGAGATCGACGGGACTACCGGCGCGTTCGAGCGCGAGCCCGCCGAGATCTTCGACGTAGATCGTCGCATCGAGCAGCTCCGCCGCGCGAAAGCAGACATCGACGCGCGTCTGCCACTCGCCAAATCCTCCGTCGCCGGCGAGAAAGCGCGCCAGCGGGATCGCGTACGCAGAGCCCGGCAGATTGCCAAGCACGTGCGCCAACACCGCGCTCTTGCCAGCGAGCTCCGGCCCGCGCACCAACACCGCGAGCCGCTCCTTCGACGAGAGCAAGCGCTCGAGCTCCGCGATCTCTTTGCTGCGCAGCGCGGGCGCCGCGGTGTGACCGAGCCGACGCCCCATGCGCTCGAGCACGCGCTGGCTCTCTTCGCGGCGCTGCCGCTCGGCCTCCTGCGCGCTCGGCCCACCGCCGCTGCGCGCGCTCAGCTCGCTCCGCTGCACGGAGAGTGCGAGTCGATGAATCCGCGTCGCCACAGGCGGCTGCGATCGCAGTACATCGAGCGGCGTCTCCGCCGTCGCCGCGACCACGCGCTGCACTTCGTGGGCGATACATGCGTCGAGCGCCGCATCGTCGTCGAGCGGCACCGCGTCGGGGACGCGGAACACATGATCGAGCACGGGTACTACCACCCACGTCTCGAGCGTCCCGCTCGGCAGCGGCGGTCGCGCTGCGCTCGCATCGCGCGTGGCGCTCGTGGCCGGCGCGTTCGGCGAATGCTCACGCGCGAGCGACGGCGCATGCGTGCCGAGCACCACACACGCGAAGTCGACCGGCGTCGGCGCACGCTCGTGGACCGAGAGCGCGAGCGGCACAGAGATCATCCGCAGCGCGTGGTGCCCCTCGGTGCCATATGCCGCCAGGCTCGCGATGTCGGACGGCGCCGCGCGCTCGAGCCGCTCTTCGAGAAAGCTACTGAGCTCCGCGAGCGCCTCCGTCTCTTCACCGTGCGTGAGAAACGCGCGCGCAGTCAGCGGCGCGACACGCACGCGATCGTCGCCCAACGACTCCACCACCACCGGCACCAAGAGCGCGAGTGAGCCTGACACCGGCCGGAGGATAGCCGAGATGCGCCGTCAGGTTCTTGTGTGCGCGCGTCGGGCGGCAAAGCCGAAGCTGACACAGCTGCGGCAGCGTGAAGCAAAGCCACGCCACGGCGAACGACGCGTCCTCGTACGCTTCCGCCGACCAGCGCACCGCGCGTCGCGTCGGCTGGGCCCCGCCAGTTCGCCGCGCCTGCTCGCGGGGCCCGCGCCGGTGACGCGCGCCGCCTGGCGCAGCTGAGCGCGGTGATCGCCTTTGCCGGCCCGCACGCCCCCACCTGCGCCCCGGCCACCGTCGCCGCCCGAGTAGCGTCCACCGCCGCCATGTCTTCGGGTGCAACAGCGCGAACCGTCTGTACTGCTTCGAGTCGTGATCGTCTCCGGCGAATATCGCGCATGTGATACGGACTGATCGCGTGAGTGAACGAGCCAAGCCGCGCCTCGACTTCATCGACGCGCTGCGCGGCGTCGCGGTGGTCCTGATGATCCTCTGGCACACCGCGGACTCGTGGCTCGCCGACAGCGCACGCAGCGTCAGCGGCCACGAGACGACATCGTACGGCGTCTTACGTCTCCTCGGCGGCACCGCGGCGCCTCTGTTCCTGCTGCTCGCTGGGGTCGCACACGGACTCAAGTCGGCTGGCGACGCACGCAAAGGTGTCGCGCCGCGCGTCGCCTTGCGTGCGAACGTCGCGCGCGGTCTCGAGTTGATCGTGCTTGGCTATCTGCTGCGGCTTCAATTCTGGGCGATCGACTCCGCTGGCGTGACGATGCCGCTCGCGTTCCTGCCGCTGCTCGCCGGCCTCTTGCTGCTGCTGTTCGCGGCCAAGCGCCTGCCGAAGTCGCCGCCGACCGCCGCGGTGTTCGCGGCGCTCGGTGCCGTGCTCTACGCCATCGGGCTCGTCGTGCTGGCGAAGTACCAGCCGACGCGCGTGTCGAGCGTGCTGCGTGTCGACGTGCTGCAGGCGATCGGCGCTTCGCTCTGCGTGCTCGCGGTGATCGAGCCGGTGCTGTCGCGTGCGCCCGGCGGCGCGCTGCTGCTCGCGCTGAGCGTGACGCTCGCGACCGACTCGCTCGGCGCCATCATGCCCGGAGCATTGCCGGAGCCGCTCGCGGCGTACCTCGCGCGTTGGCCGACGCCTGCGGGCGTCCGCACGATGGCGATGTTCCCGCTGTTTCCGTGGCTCGCGTTCCCGCTGATCGGCAGCCTGCTCGGTCGGCACTGGGGCGCGAGCGCGCGTCGCGGAACGCTCGCGCGCGACGTCGCGATCCTCGGCGGCGTGGGTCTCGTCGGCGCCGTCCTGAGCAACGAGTCGCTCGCGTACGAGCTCGGCTGGATCTGGAAGATTCCGTGGTTCATCCCGACGCTGCGCGTGATGTCGCGCGCCTCGACCGGGATCTTCTTCGCCGGACTCTGCTTTGGCGCGCTCGCGCTGAGCGCGCGTCTCGGCATCGGCCAAGGGGAGCGCGCAGAGCGCTACGCGCCGATCCGCACGCTCGGACGCGCGTCGCTGTTCGTCTACTGGGTGCACCTCGAGCTCGCGTTCGGGGTGATCGCGACGCCGCTCAAGCGCAAGTTCGGGCTGCTCGAGTGGAGCGTCGGCTTCGTCGCGCTCACCGTCGCGATGTACCTGCTCGTGCTGCTGAAGAACGGACCTTGGCAACGGCTCGTGACGTGGGGCGTCGAGCGTGTACACTCGCGCGCCGAGCGGCGATCACCCGTCGCACCACCTAGCCCTTGAGCGCGAGCGCGCTCCCCCTTAGAGTCTCTCTCCGCATCCGAGGTGGTACGAATGGTCTCCCCGAGCGTCCGGCTGTTTACCGAAAGTCGAGCGTTCGAGAGCGCGTGGCGTGCGGCGCTCCTCGACGTGGGGATCGACGCGGAGCTCGCGACTCCCGAATCGCTCACGGACGCGCTGCGCGCAGACGTCACCGCGATCATCGACGCAAGCTGGAGCGGCTTCGACGAGGACGAGCTGCTCGCGGCCGCGGGCTTCGCGCGCGCGCTCGGCGCACTTCCGGTGATCGTGCTCGATGGCTCGGTGGCGTTCGCCGCGATCAGCGAGCTGCTCGAGGAGCTGACCGGCGGACTCGTCGCACGCGGAACTGGCGACATCACGCGCGTCGTCGCTGCGCTGTCGCGGCGCTGCGATGCGACGCGCGCTCGCCGCTTCGAATACCTGACGGTCGCACCGCGCGGTGCCGAGCTCCTCGCGATCCTCGGCGATGGACGCGCGACGCTCGTGCGCCGTCCGCTCAGCGCGAGCGACGACGGCAGCGAGGTGCTCGGCATCACGCTCGCGGACGACGCAGAGAGCGCCACCGTGGAGCTGCTCTCCGGCGCGATGATCCGCGTGCACGCTCCGGCGGCGCCGGCCAGCTCCGAGGTGACGGTTCACGGCGAGAGCAACGGCGCAGCGCTCGAGACGCTCTCGCTCGACGGCGTGCACCTCGGCGCGCGACTGCGCGCGCTGCGCGTCGCGGCGGGGCTCACCCAAGCGGAGCTGGCGCGACGCACCGGCATTCACCGCCCGAACATCGCACGCGTCGAAGCGGGACGGCACACGCCCTCGCTCGAGACCTTGTCCCGCCTCGCGAGCGCCATCGGCGTTCCTACGACGCGTGTGCTCGAAGGCGATCAGCTCGGCGGCGCATCGTCGGGCGCGTCGGTCGGCGATTCGGCGTCGCGCTCCGTCGCGTCGCGCAGCGACTCCGCGCTCACCTCGCCCGGCCGCACCTCGCCCGGCCGCACCTCGCCCGGCGGCATCTCGCCTGGCTCTGTACCCGCGCGTCCGCGCATCGGCACGAAGTAGCGCGCCGCGGTGAGCTCGTTCACGCCGACATAGACGTCGACGCCGAACGTGTCGCGGATGCGTCGATAGGTCATCACCTCCGCGACGGATCCGAGCGCGACCATCTTGCCGTCGCGAATGAGCAGCAGCCGATCGCAATATTGCGCGGCGAGGTTCAGATCGTGCACTACGAGCAGCGCCGCGAGCTGCGTCTCGCGGACGCGCGCAGCGACGAGATCGAGCACCGCGACCTGGTGGTGAATGTCGAGGAACGCCGTCGGCTCGTCGAGCACGAGGATCGGCGTGCACTGCGCCAGCGCACGCGCGATCGCAACGCGCTTCTGCTCGCCGCCCGACAGCGTCGCAAACGCCCGCGCGCGCAGCTCCCACGCCTCGCACGCGCGCAGCGCCTCGGCGGCGATGGCTGCGTCGTTCGCCGTCTCGAGGCCGAAGAAGCCGAGGTGCGGCGCGCGGCCCATCAGCACGACCTCCCACGCGGTGTACGCGAACGCGATCTCATCGCGCTGCGGCACCAGCGCGAGCGCGCGCGCGAGCTCGGCGCGCGCAGTGTGGCGCGTGTCGTGGCCGGCAACGCGAACCTGACCGGCATCGGGCACGACGAGCCCAGCCGCCAAGCGCGCGAGCGTCGACTTCCCCGAGCCATTCGGCCCGATCACGCCGACGAGCTCCCCCGGCGCGACGACCAGCGAGACCCCGTCGACCGCGCGCGCGGCGCCCGGCGCGTAGCCGAACACGACGTCGTCGAACACCAGCGCGGCCTGCTCGGAGCGGCGAGTCATTGACGCGGAACGTAGCAGGCAGCTATCCCCTCCGTGTGATCGACCTCGACCCCTCGCGCCCCTCTACCCCGCCACGCGACGCCGCCACGCTCATCTTGCTGCGCAACGCGGACACCGCGCCGTTCGAAGTCTTCCTGGTCAAGCGCCACGCGAAGAGCGGCTTCATGGCGAGCGCTTATGTATTCCCCGGCGGCAAGCTCGACGCGGCCGATGCCGCGGACGCGGTCACGCAGCGCACGCGCGGTCGCACGATCGTCGAAGCGGCCGCCGCGCTCGCCGAGCCCGACGACCCGCGTCGCGCGACCGCGCTCTACGTCGCCGCGATCCGCGAGACCTTCGAAGAAGCCGGCGTGCTGCTCGCCGACGTGGACGCTGGCGCCGACCTCGGCGCAGCGCGCGCGGAGCTCACCGCAGGTGCGCCATTCGCCGACGTGCTCGCGCGTCTCGACGCCTTTCTACGCCTCGATCTACTCATCCCGCACACCCGCTGGGTGACGCCTGTCGTCGAGCCGCGGCGCTTCGATGCGCGCTTCTTCGTCGCGCTGGCGCCCGTCGGCCAAGCCGCGTCGCACGACGATCACGAGACCACAGACGGCATCTGGCTCGCTCCTGCGGCGGCCCTCGCCGAAGCAGCGAGCGGTGCGATTCAGCTGCCACCGCCGACCTTGCGTACTCTGGAAAATCTGGCGCTACAGAGCTCGTCTGCCGACGTCGTCCGCGAGGCGGCGCTGCGCAGCCCGCCGTACATCGACCCGCTCTTTCGCCAAGAAGGCGAGCAGATCATGCTCGTTTTGCCTGGTGATCCGGCTCACGAAACGCGCGCCGCGGCGATCGCGGGACCGACGCGCTTCTTGCTCGAAGGCGGCCGCTGGTGGTCCCGACCTGGGACGCGATAGCCGAAACGGTAAGCTCAGACACCAAAAACGATACCAGACCTGGAGTTCGCGCTAGACATTGGAGTTCCTCCACGTCTCAATAGCGCCATGACAACTGACAAAGGCGAACAAGTACGCGAGCTCTTCACCGCCTCGGAGGTCGCGCGCTTCTGCCAGGTGGACCTCAAGACGATTCACAACTGGGCCGAGCGCGGCGAAGTTCGGCACTTTCGCACGCCGGGCCGTCATCTACGCTTTCGCCGCGTCGACGTCCTCGATTTCCTGCGCAAGTACGGCTACCCGATCCCCGAGGTCCTGATCGCCGGCAAGCCGCGCATCCACGTCATCGACGACGACGGCACCTGGCTCGGCAACGTGAAGCGCAATCTGTCGAAGCGCTTCGACGTCACGACCTTCCAAGATCCGTTCGACGCGCTCGTGGCGATCGGCAGCGAGACGCCGGACTGCATCGTGCTCGATATCAAGATGCCGACCTTCGACGGGCTGCGCTGCCTCTCGCGGCTCAAGCAGCTGCCGTCGACGCGCCACATCCGCACCGTCGTGTTCTCCGCATACGAGGACACGAAGAAGAAGGCGCTCGAGGCCGGCGCGTCCGCGTTCGTGGTGAAGCCCGACGTGAACAAGCTGAAAGAGACGCTCGAAGCGCTGATGGGACTCGAGCGGCAGTAGCCTCGACGCACGCGGTCGCGGCTGCCCCGGGCGCGCTGCTCTAGCTGGTGCGCGCGGCTTTTTCGTCGAGCCCGGAGACGCCCGAGCGGCGCGCGAGCTCGACCTCGACATCGCGCAGGGTGACCCCGCGCGCGAGCAGCCCAACCAGCGCGTGATAGACGAGATCGGCGCACTCCGCGACGACGCGCTCGTTCGACTCGCCGTCGAGCGCGCGCGCGAGTTCGTCGGCTTCTTCGCGTACCTTCGCGCCGATCTGCTGCGTACCCGCGTCGAGCAGCGAGCGCGTGTAGCTCTTGGTCCCAACCGCGCTGCGCCGCGCCTCGAGCTCGGCCCACAGCCGCGCGAGCTGGGGTGACGCCGGCGCCGCGGCACCGCTCTGCGAAGAAGTGGCGTCCGTTGCGGCGCCGCGCGCGTCGACGCGCGTGAAGAAGCAGCTCTCAGCGCCCGTGTGACAGCTCGGACCGACTGGGTCCGCGAGGTAGAGCACCGCGTCCGCGTCGCAGTCGAGCCACATCTCCGCGACGCGAATCACGTTGCCGCTCGACTCGCCCTTGCGCCAAAGCGCCTGCCGCGAGCGCGAGTAGAAGTGCGCCTCACGCGTCGACAAAGTCGCCGAGAGCGCTGCCTCGTTCGCGTGCGCGACCATCCGCACCGCGCCCGTCATCCGGTCCTGCACCACCACCGTGACCAGGCCGGCTGCGTCCCACTTGAGCGCCGAGATGTCCATCGGCGTCAGTTAGCACGCAACCGGCGACAACCCGCCGGGATAAGGGGCGCGTCACACGGAGACCGCCATGAAGAACCACTATGAGATGCAGCGAACCCGAGACCTTCGCGCCCGCTTCGAGCGCCTCCGCCGCGAGGTCGAATCGCTCGAGCAACTGCCGGACGTATGCGGCGACTTCGAGCCGCTCGACGCCTCGGTCTTCGCCGAGATCTCCGCCGCTCTCGACGAGCGAAACGGAGTGGCCGCGCGGCCCAACGTGACCTCGCCTCGCACATTTCTCCGCGGCCTCCGCGGTTAACGCTCTCAGTTCATCCATCTCAGCCAAGCAAGAAACGGAGCTCCCAATGTCAGAGCACGAAACGCGAATCCGAGCCACCCCAGGAACCATACTTCCCGAAACCATCGCCGCGCGGGAGGCCGCGGCGTATGCGGAAGGTCTGCCGCCTGCGACGAGCTCCGCCACGCTTCTTGCTGTGTTGCAGCGGCGCCTCGAGGAGCAGAATCAAACGTTCGGGGTGTACATGCGCGGGATCACCACCAACACCGACCGCGCGGACGCCGTGCTCGGCATCATGCAGGAGCTGCTGGTCCTGAAGGCTGAGGGCGAGAGTTTCGACAACGCCGACCTCGGAGTCCATGAGCACCGCGCAACCATCGCGTCTGAGACTGCGCGACTCGGCCGGGCGCCGACGACCGCAGAGCTCGACCTAGCGTTCGCGACCTACATCACGGATCTCTCCGCACGCGCCGCAAGCGCAGGGATCGACCTCTCGCTCGATGTGCGGGAAGGCGAAGGCGGTTCGTGGATGGTCGCAGGACCGATCCTCACGGGCATCGAGAGCGCGAAACAAAAACTTCAGGAGATCAACTCTGGCAACGAGATCGAGATGGTCCGCCTGCAGGACGTCATGCAATCGCGGTCGTCCGACGTGCAGCTCTTCACGAACCTACTGAAGCAGCTCAACGACGGGCACATGGCCATCATCCGCAACATGGGTTGAGCGCGACAAAACCGAAACGAGGACACCATGACCACCATTCGAAGTGCAGCACCGCTCACGTCCGCCGCTATCCCGGTAGCGACACTCTCCTCTGCTCGAACCGACTCGACGCCCGAAAGCTCGGCGGTCTCGCTGGCGCCAACACGCTCCGGCCGGTCGTCGCTCGGCTCGGTGCAGGATCTCGCATCGGACCCCATCGCGAGCCGTAACGCTCGTGCTGAAGCCGCGCGCGCCGTTCACTCGGCGCTCGGCGGTGACCCCACAGCGCTGCTCGCGATGGTGACGCTGCGGATGCGGGACTCCAAGACCACGAACCGGCTCGCAGATGCCAGCGCCAATGCGGCCACCGCTCGGGATGCGCTCGCGGACGAGCGAGCAGCACGAGCGACGGCGGCGGAAGCCGCGCGAAAGGCCGCCGAAGCCACTAACACCGGCGACATCTTCAGCATCATCGCGAAAGTCACGGCGGTCGTCGTCGGGATCGCCGTCACTGTGTGCAGCGGCGGTGCCGGGGCGGTCGTTCTCGCGGGGGCGCTGATGCTGGCGTTTGGAGACCTTCTCGTCGAGGGTCTCGTCGAGGCCGGCATCGTCCCGCCACAGATGGCGGAATCGCTCGCATTGGCGCTGAAGGTCACCGGCTCATTGATGATGGGGCCGTCCGCGCTCGTCGGTGCGCTCTCGATTGCCGGATCCGTCATCGCGACGTACGGGAACGACCTCGTCGACGCGCTTCTCGACGCCGGTGTCGACGCGGACTTCTGCGAGAAGTTGGGTATCGGCCTCGGCGTCGCCGGTGCCGGATTGAGCCTCGCGGGGGGGTGCGCTGGTTCGAGCTCCAGCGCGGCTGCGGAGGGGGTGCTGAAGACCGCGACACAAGTCGTCAAGGCCACCGGTGACGTCGTCGTGGGCGCTGCCACGATCGGCGGGGCGGCGATGGAGATCGTGTCCGCTGACCACATCCACGACGCGGAGTTGTCGCAGGCCGATGCAACGGACCATCGAGCGGATGCAGACATGGCGAACGAAGAGATCGGAACGATCACGGACGCGATTCGAGACGACTTCAAACGCGCTGCGAAGATGCTGCGTCTCGCTCGGCAGATCGGCGAAGCGCACCAGCAGTCGATGCAAGCAGCTAGTGGCGCCCGCGCGTGACCTGAACCTGACCCCAATCACCCACTCAACAAACGGAGAACGATCATGACCCACGTGAACAGCACCTCTCGAACGACGACGACGAACACGCCGAGCACGGCCGACACCGCGACACCAGCGCCGCCGCGACAAACCGAGAGTGTCGGCGTGGCGATCGGCCGAATGAGCGCGATGCTCGATCAGAGCGAAGAGATGAGCCGACGCACGCGACGAGAAGCGCGAACGGCGCAGCGCGTCGCGGTCGGCCAGCAGACTGCGGCGATGCGGGAGGCCGCGAACGACAAGTTCGCGGGCGCGCTCTGCGGTGCCGTAGCGAAGATGGCTGGAGGAGCGGCGCAGATGGCTGGCGGCTTCGAAGGCTTGGGCAGCGCGAGTGCTCCAGACGCCGAACCGTCGACCGCAGCTGCACCGAGGACCGCCGAGGCCGACGCGCGTGCCGAGGCCGCGTCTTCGCGTGCGCAGGCCACGCGGACTGCCAACGCGGACGCGCGCGCCAAGCTCTACAGCGGTTCTGCGCAGGCGGCGGCAGGCGGCGCAGAGCTCATCGGCGCGGGCTTCCAGAAGAGCGCCGAGATGGCAAGCGCTCGGGCTATGGATCTGGGTGCCGCGGCCGCCGTGCACGGAGAGAACGCAGCCGACGATGC
>Ga0163144_10010933_pt1 | contig 19273 bp, 13 predicted proteins | sample OliLak19BULKMAT1_FD_123175 | JGI IMG/M metagenome (GOLD analysis project Ga0163144, IMG submission 123175) | Freshwater microbial mat bacterial communities from Lake Vanda, McMurdo Dry Valleys, Antarctica - Oligotrophic Lake LV.19.BULKMAT1 | ecosystem: Environmental > Aquatic > Freshwater >... | reverse complement strand
TTCCTAAGCAGAAAACACCCCAAAATCAAGGTGCGCAAAGGTATCCCCCAAGTTGCGCACCTTGCCCCCTTTGCGCACCTTCCAGTCGCCGCGTACACCAAGACCGCCGCCGCCTCAGGTTCTTCCGGGTTCGCTCCACCTGTCACCTCCTTTCCCGCCCCTTTCCCAACAACTGTCTACCCACGCCCATTCCCCACCACACTCCCCAATGCCTTTTCCCCCGCCAAAGGATTGCCCATGACTCGCACCCTCCCCCTCGCCATCCTCTCTCTCGCCTCGTTCGCCTTTGCCCAGCCCGCCTCCTCCTCGGCCTCCCCCTTGTCCGGCCCCACCGTCACCCAGGCCAGCGATTCAAAGCCCACGCTCGTTCAGTCCGACTTTGATGGCCACATCCGCATCGTCGATGGTTCGCCCGAAGAAGCCGCGCTTCTGCTCCTCAAACTCGACGACAACGCCCGCAGCGCCGCCGACGCCATCTTCGCCGAGCGAGCACGCCTCATCGACGAGTTCATCGCCGACAACCTGGTGATGCTCACACAACTCGACACCGCGGAAAAGGCCGGCGACAAACAAACCCAGGCCGCCCTCGGCCTCAAAGCCATTCAAGAACTCCGCCCCGTTCTCGACAAAGGCCGCCTCGAAGACCGCATCGCGGCAGCAATCCCCGAAGACCGCCGCGCCCAGTACCACGCGATCCTCAAGGAATATTGGTCGGCCATCGTGAAGGACCGCCGCAGAACGCCCAAGCCAGACGGCCCCGACAAAGGCAAAGCGCCCGGCCGCATCGAGATCATGGCCCAAGCCAAGTTCGAAGCCTTTGGTAAAGAGTTTGAACGCTCCTATCAACGCATCGAACAAAGCGGCGATCTCGCCTTCCACTACATCTTCAAAGGCGTCGAACTTTCGGAAGACCAACGAGGCACCATCCGAACCCTCTTCAACACCCACGCCGCCCAGACCAAGGGCAACGCCACCGAAAAAGAAAACGGCCAACTCTTCCTCGCCGTCCTCCCCCACCTCAACCCCGATCAGGCCAAGCAGGTAATGAAGAACATCAAAGGTCTCTGACCGAAACAACCGCCAAGGCCCGCGCTCCCCGCACGCTCTCCTACCCTCCCTTTATGCCCACATACATCTCGACGCCCATCTATTACGTCAACGACAAGCCGCACATCGGCCACTGCTACACCACGCTCCTGGGCGACGTCCTCGCCCGCTTCGCTAGGTTGGAATCGGGCGACCCCGCCTCGGTCTTCTTCCTCACCGGCACCGATGAGCACGCCGATAAGGTCGTCACCAGCGCAACCGCCCACGGCAAAGGCCCGCAGGAATGGGCCGACCTCAACGCCGCGGAATTCAAAAAGGCCTTCGCGTTTCTGGGCGTCTCCAACGACGATTTCGTCCGAACCACCGAAGACCGTCACAAACAGAAAGTCGTCGTCTACATCTCGAAACTCATGGCCTCCGGCGACATCTACAAAGGTGACTACACCGGCTGGTACGACGAAGGTCAGGAGGAGTACCTCACCGACACCGCCGCCAAAGACGCCGACTACAAAAGCCCCATCAACAGCAAGCCGCTGGTCCGTCGCACCGAGCCCTGCTACTTCTTCCGGCTCGGAAAGTACCAGGCCCGCTTGCTCGAACTCATCCAGAACGATGCGGGCTTTGTCGCCCCCGACTCCCGCCGGCAAGAAGTCCTCGGCCGACTCAAGCCCCCCGCCATCCTCAACGACATCCCCGTTTCGCGCCCCGTCACCGATGATCCCGCCTCGCAATGGGGAATCCGCATCCCCGGCGACGATGCCAACCGCATCTACGTGTGGATCGATGCCCTCTTCAACTACATGAGTTATGTCGACACGCCCGACCGCCGCCAGTTCTGGCCGCCGACAGTCCACCTCATCGGCAAAGACATCCTGTGGTTCCACGCCGTCATCTGGCCCGCCCTGCTGATGGCCCTGGGCGAGCCGCTCCCCAAGAAAATCTTCGGCCACGGCTGGTGGATCGCCGACGGCCAAAAGATGAGCAAGAGCCTCGGCAACTTCATCGATATCGAAAAACTGGCCTCGTACGCCACGAAGTACGGCCTCGACGGCCTGCGCTGGTACCTGGCGACCGAGGGCCCGCTCTCGGGTTCCGATTCCGACTTCAGCCACGCCAAGTTCATCGAATCATTCAACACCAATCTCGCCAACGGCATCGGCAACTGCACCAGCCGCGTCGGCAACATGATCGACAAATACTTCGGCGGTGTGCTGCCCCCCCCGCCGCCGGAACTCGTCTTCACGTTCCCCTCGGCCCACGCTGCGCCGGGCGCATTCCCCATCAACCCGCTCGACCTCGTCCCACCGATGGAAAACGTCTTCGACTGGCCCAACGACGTCGCCGAGCACGTCCGCGCGGCGAGCGCGCAAATGGCCCGCTGCGAACTCGGCGACGCCCTCATGCAGGGCATCGCCCTCGTCACCCGCGTCGACGGTTTCATCAACACCACCCAGCCCTTCAAAATCGCGAAAATCATGGAGACCGATCCGGTCGCCAAAGGTCGCCTCGCGGCCATCCTCTATTGCTGCGCCGAAGCCCTCAGGGTCGCCAGCCTGCTCCTCTCGCCCGCCATGCCCACCAAGATGGCCGAGTTATGGACGACCTGGAGTTGCGCACCGGCCGCGGGCGTCCCGCTGACGGAACTCGCGGTCTTCGGTGGACGCCACGCCCTGAAGGCCGGCCAACGAATCACCAAGGGCGAAGCACTCTTCATGCGGGCCGATGCAGAGGTCAGGTAGCCGTGCCATCCGAACCCGCGCCACCAGGACCGATCCTTCGAACCCGCACATTGCGCCGCCCGTCGTTCCGGGGCAGCACAGCCGCCGCCGAACCAAAGAGCAGCCTCAACCCGCCGCGGATCAACATCACCACAACCGCCACCGCCCCGATGAGCACGGCCGGAATCAGAACGACGATCAACAAGATGAAGAGCAACAACCCGCCCACCAACATCTGGAGCGGGCCGCCGCTGCGCAGGCCGCGAAGCCGGTCGGTCGAGGAATCGCGGATGGTCTGCCAACTGAACACGATGGACGAAGGGTAGTTGCGCAAAACGGCCGCGGCCCGGCGAAGATTTCGCCGGGCCGAGCAGCCGCGTCACAGAGGGCATCGAGATTCGTGGGTGTTTCGGAGGCGCTGCTCAGACCGCCTTACGACGACGGACCGCGAAGCAGAGGGCGCCTAAGCCCGCCAAAGCCGCCGGGCCGGGTGCCGGGACGGCAATCGCGACGATCTGGTCCTGGGCCACCCCGCTGGTGAGCCCGACGAGCGTGAAGGCGTTCGCCCGCTCCGAGCCGATCGCGCCGATAAAGGTGTTGAACTGGGTCATGATGCCGCTGCCGAACGCATCGCCGTTGGTCTTGGTCGCCGTAAAGAGGCCGCTTGCGAGGCTGATGCTCGCCAATCCGTTGATCGGGCTGTAGTCGTGGACGATCTCCCAGACCGCCAACTGGAAGGCGGCCGCCGCATCGTTCGAGGTGCCCTCGGTCAGGATGTTGACGCCCGCGAAGTTGTAGATGTCCTGGATGGCGGCGGCCCGATCCGGACCCATCGGCGAGCCGCCGGGGACGTTGGCCGCATCGGTCAGGGTGTACTGAAGGAAGTCGCGTGTCACAAACTGCGAGACGTCGGTGCAGAAGGTCACGTGGTCGCCCGCGATCGTCGCGGCCTCAGGACCTACGGGGTTGATGAGCGTGTGCTTCAGTTGACCGGTAAAGACATTGGCGGCTCCGTTGGGGTGTGAGATGCGGACGACGCGTCCCTTTCCTCCGCCGGTGTAACGCATATCGACCATATCGGCGGAAGCGATACCGGCGGCGGCGGACACAAGTGCGACGATGGCAAAGCAGGTTTTCATAAGTTCTCTCCTCCTGGTGTTCTGATTGACTGACCGAATATGCCGACGGCCGTGTCGGCCTTGTCCAACACCAAGAAGGTGCAATATCCATGACGGGCGTGCCAGCGAATTGGCCGCAACGACCGTCCAGAGGCGCGGGCCATGCCGAGTGTGCCGGGGTGTCCGGCAGAAACTGGCCCCGCCAATTTTCTGGGACGTTTCGGCGTCCGCACCAACCCCCGCCAAACCCGCTAAAACGGGCTTCATCGCCCCAAAGCCCTTACCGACGAAGTGATGCCGCGTGTCGGTTGCAGGTGGTTCGTTCTCGGGGGCGAACAGGGATGGATACGCTGCTTTCGCGACCCCGAAATCTTGCGAGAAGTTTGCCGATGCACAAAGTTCCGTCAGCAGTCCCGTCAGCAGCCCCGACCGCCGCGCCCACGCCCGCCAAGGCCCCCACGTTCGCCCATCTGCACCTGCACACCGAGTATTCGTTGCTCGATGGCGGCAACCAGATCGAGAAACTGGTTGCGCGCATCGCGGAATTGGGGATGGATTCGTGCGCCATCACCGACCACGGCAACCTGTTCGGCGCGGTTGCGTTTTATACGGCCTGCAAAGACAAGGGAATCAAGCCCATCTTGGGGTGCGAGGTGTATGTGACCCCGCCCGGCAAGCCAAGGACCGATCGCACCTATTCGGGCGGTGGCGAGGGCGGGTATCACACCGTCCTTCTTGCCGAGAATAACACCGGCTGGCGAAACCTCATGGTGCTGGCCAGCGAGGCTTACCTCACCGGGTTTTACTACAAGCCGCGGATCGACCGGGAACTGCTGGAAAAACACAACGAGGGCCTGATCGCGATCGTGGGGCACTTGGGAAGTGAGATCGGCGACCATCTGCTCGCGTTTCATCGCACGCGCGAGGCACGGCACTGGAGCCTGGCGGTCGAGTCTGCCCAGTGGCATGCCCGCGTCTTTCATGCCGCGGAACAGGCGAGCGGCGTTGCGGCTCCACGCTTCTTCATCGAACTCCAGCACCATGTCGCCGAGCAGATCGCTATCAATCCGCTTCTCATTCGGCTGGCGCGAGAACTGAACCTGCCGCTCGTGTGCGACAACGATTCGCATTTTCTGCGCCCCGAAGATCACGACGCCCATGACACGCTTATCTGCATCTCCACGGGCAAAGTCAAGAGCGATGAAGGCCGCATGCGGTATCACCGGGATCTCTTCGTGCGCAGCCCCGCTGAAATGGAGGCGGCGTTTGCCGCGTACGCCCTTGATGGACGCGAAGCCTTGGACAATGCTGCCGCGATCGCGCTGCGGTGCAACGTCGAACTCCCGGTCGGGCAGAACAACTCGCCGATGGTTCGGGTCAAGCCCATTGATGCCGGCGGCCTGCCGGTGCACACCGACCCCGCCTTCGCCGGCGACCTGACGGCGTGGTACAAAGCCTACTGCGCAACGTTTGAACTCGTGCCGTTCGCGTTCCCGACTGGCGCGAGCGATGATGAGAATACACGCTTGCTGGGCGTCGCCAAGGAGGAGTGCGACCACGCCCTCCAGATGCTCTCGGAAGCGGGCTTCACCTGGCGCTACGGCCCCCAGGCCGATCCGGGCACCCACGACAAAGATCCCCGGCGCGAGCGACTGACGCGCGAACTCAAAATCTTGGCCGACAAAAACATCTCGGCCTACTTCCTCATCGTGTGGGACTTTGTCAACTGGGGCCGCCAGCGCGGCATTCCGGCCTGCGCCCGCGGCTCGGGCGTTGGCACCATGGCGGGCTATGTACTCGGCCTCTCCAACGCCTGCCCCGTCGAGTTCGGCCTCCTCTTTGAACGCTTCACCGACCCCGACCGCACCGAGTATCCGGATATCGACATCGACCTCTGCCAGGACGGCCGCGCCAGCGTCATCAACTATGTGCGTGAAAAATACGGCCACGTCGCCCAGATCATCACCTTCGGCACCATGAAGGCGCGGGCGGCCATCCGCGATGTGGGCCGGGCCCTTGAAATCCCACTCCACGAAGTCGACAAAATCGCCAAGTTGATCCCCGAGCAACTCAACATCGAGATCAAGGAAGCCCTCGAGAAAGAGCCGGACCTCCGGAAGTTATACGAGTCGGACGATCGCGTGAAGCGCCTGCTCGACAACGCCGTCGAACTCGAAGGGCACACCCGACACGCGGGCGTGCACGCCGCCGGAGTGATCGTTGCCACGCGGCCGCTCTCCGAGATCGTTCCGCTTTATCGCCAGCCGGGCACCGAGGGAAACGAAACCATCACCCAATGGGACGGACCCACCTGCGAAAAGATGGGCCTGCTGAAGATGGACTTTCTGGGTCTCCGAACCCTCTCGGTGGTTGAGCGCGCCAAGAAGTTGATCCTCCAAACCCTGCCGGAAGCGGATATCTGGCGGGCCGTGGGTCGGGAGGCCGAACACAAACAGTCGTCAACTGCCGCTCCACTTTCCTCGCCCCCCGCCAATCACCCTCTTGATCTTGACCGCCTTAAATGCGACGATCAGCAAGTCTTCGAACTCTTCCGCCGCGGCGAGACTACCGGCGTCTTTCAGTTTGAATCCGGCGGCATGCGCCGGCTGCTTGTCGAGATGAAGCCCGACCGCCTCGAAGACTTGATCGCCGCCAACGCCCTCTTCCGACCGGGTCCGATGGACCTGATCCCGGATTACAACAAACGCAAGCATGGCCTCGATGAGGTGCCCAAAGTCCACGAGATCGTCGACCGCTTCACGCGCGAAACCTATGGCGTCATGGTCTATCAGGAACAGGTCATGCAGATCGTGCACGGCCTGGGCGGCATCACACTCCGTGATGCGTACTCGCTCATCAAGAACATCAGCAAGAAGAAGCACGACAAGATCGAGAAGGAACGCCCCAGGTTTGTCGAGGGCGCACAGAAACAAGGCCTGAGCAAAGACGCCGCCGAGAACCTCTTCGAATTAATCCTGAAGTTCGCCGGCTACGGCTTTAACAAAAGCCATTCCACCGGCTACGCGATCGTGGCCTACCACACGGCTTACCTCAAGACGTATTTCCCCAACCAGTACATGGCGGCCTTCCTCACCTACGAATCGCAGGCGGGCAAGGCCAGCGAGTGGATCCCCTACCTCGAAGATTGCCGCCGAACCCGCTTCGTCGATGCCGCGAACGCCAAGCAGATCAAGGTTGGCGTCGAAGTTCGCCCGCCCGACCTCAACCTCTCCAACGCCGACTTCGCGGTGGTGTTCGCCGAAGGCGAACCCAGGACCGCTTCCACGGGCCACGTGCGCTTCGGGCTGAAGGCCCTTAAAGGCGCGGGCGAAAAGGCGGTGGACACCATCATCGCCGAGCGCGACAAGGCCGGCCCATTCACCAGCATGTTCGACCTCGCGGAACGTCTGCCCGCGGGCACCCTCACCAAGACCGCGTTCGAGGCCTTTATTCGCAGCGGAGCCATGGACGCCATCCATGGACGCAACACCCGGTCGGCCATGATGGCCACCGTCGAAAGCGCACTTTCCGCTGCTGCGAAGGTCGCCGCGGACAAAGCCATCGGGCAGGGCGGGTTGTTCGGTGGCACTGATTCGCCGGGGGGCGCAGCGGCACCGGCCATCTTGGGTAAGGCCGCACCTTGGAACGAAGCCGAGACGCTCGCGGAAGAAAAAGCCGCCCTGGGCTTCTATGTCAGCAGCCATCCGCTGGACCGCTGGAAGCCGTGGTCGGGAATGTTCACCACCCACACCACGGCCCAGACGAAGGAGTTGCCGCAGGACGCCCGCGTCGTCGTGGCGGCCATGGTGCAGAGCGTCCGCACCATCGTCGTCAAGCAGGGGAAGAGCGCGGGCCAGAAGATGGCGATCCTCACCATCGAAGACCTCTCGGGCGCCACCGAGTCTGTCATGTTCACCGAGGCCTACGCCAAATATGGCCACCTCGCGGAGGCCGAACGCATCGTCTTCGTCCTCGGCCGCATCGACACCAAGAAGGGTGAACCACAGGTCATCGTCGATCGGCTTGCGCCCATCGACGGGGTGCCGCTCGAACCCGGCCGTCTCCAAGTGTGCGTTGATGAAACACGCCTCAACGGCTCTGCGCCCGCCGCCTTGTCGCGGCTGGCCAATATCCTGGGCACGCAGGCCGCCAAGGCCCCCATCCTCGGCAAAAAGAAGGACGAAAACGACCGCAAGCCCCTCTTCCCCGTTGAACTTGTGATCGGCTTTGAGGATTCCTTCGCCGTGATGGCGACCGACCCCAAACTGAAAGTTGAACTGGAGCCGGAGTTCATTACCGCTATCGCCGCTGAACTGGGAGAGCGAATGGTGCGGGTGACCGGCGGTGTGGCTGTCGAGAAAGAAAAAGAGAAGCCCTGGCAACGCAAAAAGGGTGGTGGCGGCGGCGACGAGTTCTAACGGTTGCTCAACTCAACGATTTAAGAAGAGCCGCCATTCGTGCGAATTATCGATTCGGAATCTTCATTTTCCTTGCTTTCGGTCCGGTATGGCGCACCTTGTAGCGGTTCGCCGGACGGTCGCCGCAGGAAGTTTCGGCGTTCCCGCGCCGATGTGGACGTTCTCGGTCTATCCCAAATAAGGGACGTCCGTCATTTTTCAATCCGCTTGCCCGCAGTGCGTGACCCGGCAACCAAGGCCAGCCTTAGAATGGCGAGGCAGGTCCCCCGGGAGCATACGTATGAAGCACGCTGGATTACGAACGCCCACGACGCCTCGCTGCGGTTGGCGCGACGTCGTGACGTTGAAGTTCGCGCACATGCTGTTCATGGAACATCCGTCCGGTCAGAACACCATGGCAGCGTATCCGTCGTTCTACGACCTTGTGCAACTCGCGACATTCGACCTCGGTTGCCGGGTCTTCACTGGTGGAAGAAGAGGAAGGACAGGAATCGATCCACCAAGGCGCCGATTTCGATGCGCTGAACGGCGTGACGACGGCTGACCTCGACTCCTTCATGGACCACTGGAACGCCGGAGAGCCGGCCGCTGATGTGAACCGGGACGACACCGTGGATGCGCAGGATGTGCTTGAGTTCCTTGATCTTTACGCCGGTTGAATCGGTTCTTATCTCGCCCTTCCCCGGCTTGTCGCCGGGGGGGCCATTCTTTTTATGATTTAAGGGAGTCCGACGTGACTATGACGTATACCTCCATCAGCACGCTCCTCATCGCCAGCATCGCCGCGGGGCAAGCGCGTTTCAGCATTGTTGCTTCGACGCCAGAGCGGCCGGATTCTCGCATCCAAAGCCTCAATGCGGACGGCAGCATTGGCACTGGAGGTGTTGCCTCCTCTACTGACACTGCCAACTGTGCCCACGCCTTTGCAGGCGGGCGATCATCTACTTCTTTTCATCTTCAATGGGAGTAGGCTCGCTTTCGTCATGAAGCTCGACCTTAGTACCGTCGAGCTTCTTGACTTCCCAGCCCTCAATAGTGTTGAACCGGTTTCTCGGTTCAAAAGCAGGCTTGGCGGGCAATACGGGCTTGACCACGGGCTTGGTGGGTTCAGATTCGTTGGGTGTTGGGTTCATGTTCTAATCGTATGCTAGCGCCGAGCGAGCGCGTTGGCGTACGTCAAGCTTGGTGAAGACCACAGAGGGTGCACCAGTCTCAGTAGGAACTTCGGTGAAGCCAGGGGGTGAGCAATACCGGCGTGGTTGTTGGAGAAACCAGAGAAGGCGGTTTTGTGTGGAGCGAAGTGACCGGCATGAGGCCGGCGCCGACGGCCGCCGGAGTTGTCGATCGGGTGTACTTCGTCAACAAAATCAATGCCGCGGGCACTATCTACATCGGAGAAGGTGAACGCGGTGCCGACCGTGAGCAGGTGGTGGTTCGTTACACCGACGGCGTTCCCGAAGTGGTGATCTCTCACCGGCTCAGTGACGGCTTCTTTGTCACCGGGATGTCCGACGATGGTACTGTGCTCGTTGGAATGCGCGAACTTGGACCGCTGAATATACCGTCGGTGTGGGTCGACGGTCAAGGTGTGTTCGCCCTGTCCGACTACCTCGCGCTCAATGGTGTGGTTCGACCTGCGGGCGCAACGCTCAACCGTGTGACCAGCATCTCCGCCGACGGCCGTTCCTTCGGTGGGCAACTGCGGTATCAAGGTGCCTTTCCGGGATTTGTGGCCACCATCCCCGTTCCTGGTGTGGCCGTTGTGTTCGGCATCGCGATAGGTGGGTGGGGTGCGTGCCGGAGGCGAAGGACCCTTCCGGCGACGTCATGCGGCTTAAGCGAAGGCCTCTCCTGAAGCGGTTCGGGGATTCTCCGACGGGCAATGACCCCGCTCACTTTTTTAGGCTGCTCTCGCGGACCACGAGCGTCGTCGGCAGCCGAAGCACCGTTCCCGGTGACTCCGGGTCTTCGATTCGCTTGGCCAATGCCGCGATGGCCGCCCCGCCGATCTCTGTCAGGGGCACCCGCACCGCCGACAACCTCGGGCGCACCAGCGACGCCAGGCGCGTGTCGTCAAAGCCCACAATCCGAAGGTCGTCCGGCACCTTCACGCCCATCTCCTGGGCCGCCTGAAGGATTCCCAATGCGATCTCGTCGTTGCCCGCCAGCACTCCGCAGTTCTTGAGGGCCGCCGGACCCCGCTCTCGCGCCCAACTTTCGCCCCATTCCGCGCTGTAGACGCCGAACGCCACCTGGCTCTCCACGACCGCATGACCCCGGGCCGCCAGCGTCCGAGCGAATACCTCCGCCCGCTTGTTGGTGTCGAAGTTCTCTTTCGGCCCACCCACAAAGAACATCCGCTCGGGTGAGGTCGACCCTAGCAGATGCTCGCACGCCTCGCGCGTGCCGGGTTCGTTGTCTGCCAGAATGCAATCGATGTTGGGTTCATCGATCTCCAGATCCATGAGCACGACCGGCAGGCGCGTGCCGCGGGCTTCCTTCCAGATGGCCGCGGAAGGCTCCGTGATCATCACGGCCAGCCCATCGATGAACCCAAAGCCGAGCGCACGCCCGCTGGGCTCCTTGTTTCCGGCCGCGCCGCCGGAATCCGCCCGGGCCTCTGCGCTCACCAAGAGGTGGTACCCCAACTCACGGGCTTTGTGGTCGGCCCCACGCAGCAACTCTGAATAAAACTCGCCGTGGATGTCGGGAAGCGCAAACCCCATTACGCCGCTCACTCGCGTGATCAGCCCCTTGGCAAAAGGGTTCGGCGAATACCCCAGCCGCGCGATCACCGCACGCACCCGTTCGCTGGTGTCGGCAGAAACCAGGTGCGGCGTGTTGAGTACGCGGCTCACCGTCGCGATCGACACCTCCGCATCGCGGGCTACGTCCTGGATCGAGGCGTGGGCACGCCCGTTGCCGTTCCGATTCGGTTTGGAGGGTTCCCGCTTCGCCACAAGAGCCCCATCCTAACACCGTCAATGCTCCGCCCGGCGATCCGTGCTCGCTTTGCTACAGTGAAAACGTTTACGGTGCCCGTTTGCCCGTTCAAACCCGGAGTTTGTCATGCAGCACGCCCTGCCGTCGCCACTTTTCACCGCCGCGCTCTTTCCAGCCGCGGCTCTTCTCTTCGCTGCCACTTTCGCGGGGTGCGGCACCCAGCCGACGCCCCGCGAAGCCAAACCCGCACTTCCCACCGAGCCTGTCATCGCACGGGCTGCCGATGCAAAGGTGCCGCCCTTCCTCTTTACTCCCACCGACGATGCCCTGCTCGACGAAGTCAGCCGGGGCTGCTTCAACTTCCTCTGGAACGCAGGCGACCCCCGAACGAACATGGTCCCGGATCGCACCGGCGACACCATCATCAGCGTCGCCGGCGTCGGGTTTCAGTTGTCCGCCCTCCCCATCGGCGTCGAGCGCGGCTGGGTTTCTCGCCCGGACGCCGCCGCTCGCGCGGAGAAAATTCTTGGGCTTCTGGAGGCCGACCCCCGCATTCGGCACCAGGGCATCTTCCAGCACTTTCTCGACGGTGCCACCGCCGGCCCCCACACCAAAACCCACGAGCACGTCGCCAGCACCATCGATAGCGCCATCCTCTTCTCCGGCTTGCTCACCTGTTCAACCTACTTTGGCGGCGAGATCGCCAAAGTAAGCGACCGCATCTTTGCTCAGGCCAACTGGCAGGCCTTCATGCAACCCAGCAAGGACGACAAGCCCTTCGAGGCTGGTTTCATCTCCCTCGGTTGGAAGCCCCACGACAACGCCAACTTGGCCGGGCCCGGCGAGATCCTCCCCTACCGATGGGTGGATTCCGGGTGCGAACACCGCCTTGTGACGTTCCTCGCCGTCTGCGCTCCCGACCCCACCCATCGGGCTGACCCAGAGGCTTATTACAAACTCAGGCGGGGCCTCGGCACCGACGACGCCAGCGGCCAAGTCGTCTTCTTCCCCTTTTCCGGAGCCCTCTTCACCGCCCAGTTCAGCCACTTGTGGATGGTTTACGCACACCTCGGCCCCGACAACCCGGCCGCCTTCAACGTCGCACACCGACCCCAAGTCGATTGGTGGGAAAACAGCCGCAGGCTCACCCTGCTTCACCGCGCCAGAGCCGTCGAGAATCGCAGAGCGTTGCCAACCCTCGGGCCCTCCGCCTGGGGCTTCACCGCCAGCGATGTACCCGCGGGCTACGGCGTGTTCGGCGTCTTCCCCAAGCCCCCCCACCCGGCCCCTTGGGTACCCCAGGGGGGTTACTCTACATGGAACCCTGGTGAAGATCTTGGCGATGGAACGATCGCCCCCTATGCCGCGGCATCCTCCATCATCTTCGAACCCCAACTCGCGCTCGAAGCGCTCCGGCACTATCGGACACTCGCTGCAAGTGGTGCTGTGCCAAAGTTGTGGAGCGACCCTGCTGGTGGCGGCTACGGATTCGCGGACGCCTTCAACATGCGGGGCCAGAACCAGCAGGCTTGGGTCGCGCCAGATCACCTGGCCATTGACCAAGGACCGATGCTTCTCGCCATTGAAAACGCCCGCAGCGGCCTCATTTGGGCTTTGTTTCAGAAGCATCGGTGGGTCAAGGCCGGCTGGGATCGGCTCGGGGAAGACCCGAGAACGCCGCACAAACGACCGATAACCCGCTCGGCGCCCCCGATTCGATGAAAAAAGCGATCAGAAACGGTGAAATAGTATTGACGAGCGGCCCCAAGTCGGCGACACTGTAAACGTTTCCACAACTCACACAATGGCGCTGTGCCACTGTGTTGAGGGAAGAGTTAGAGACGGGTTGCCGGTTCGTGCAGGAGCGAACCGGAGGCCCTCAACCGCTGGGAGGAGTAAGACATGGTTTCCATTCGTGCATCTATTGGTATCGCCGCGCTGACGCTTGTTGCGGGCTTGGCCTCCGCTCAAATCTCGAGCATCAACGGCCTCAACGTCCAAGTCCGTAACTTCAACGACTTCCCGACCACCACGCTGAGCATCAACGGCGCGGCCCAAGCCAACGGGCAGTCGAACCTCGCCGTCAACAACCTCAACGGCCTCACCGTTGACGAGAACTTCGCTCAGTTCTCCACCGGCAACTTCGCCAACCGCCACCTCGGCTTCTTCTCCAACGATGCCGGCGCTTCCGCGTACCAGCTCCAGAATAACGAAAGCTTCCGCGTCGACGCCTGCTTCCGTCTCACGACCAACCACACCACCGGCATCGGTGCCCCCATCAACAGCGAAACCGGCTTCTGGTTCCACAGCCCCCGCACCGGCCGCGACGGTAACGGCAACCTCGTGAATTACACCGACGAAGGCGGCCTCTGGCTCATCAGCAACGGCACCTCCTTCACCGGCGGCGCAGGCATGGGCTTCAACCTCTACGGCGAAGGCGGCTTCCCCAACCCGTCCTCTCCCCCCATCGTCGGCAACGGCGACCTCATCCAAGCCAGCTACACCTACTACGCACCCGGCACCCGCGCCGGCTTCGCGGAAGCCTTCTATGAGGCGACCGTCACCAACACCGTCACGGGCGTAACCAGTTCCAGCGGTCTCGTCCAGTTCTTCAACGATGAACTCGGCGTCAACGGCTTCGGCAACGGCACCACCTTCGGCTTCCGCGCCCAGCACACCCGCGACTTCACCATCTCGACCACCACCCTCACCGAGGTCGATTGCATCACGATCGTCCCGGCCCCCTCCACCCTCGCAGGCCTCGGCCTCGCTGGCCTCCTCGGCGCCCGTCGCCGTCGCCGCTAAAAACCAAACGCTTCCCCGCTTCAAATCGCGGCGGAAGGTTGCAACCCATTCTTGAATCTTTGGCGACGCGGCGGGCATTTCCCGCCGCGTCGCTCTTTTTGCCTCCAACGCCACACCTAAAACCGCCCCAATCCCCCCAACCATCGAAAAACGGGCTTGACAGGAACCGCTTGATCTGCAACACTGTAAAGGTTTACAGTGGAGCGCCGCATTCGCCGGCAACTCGCACCACCCCCAACCCAACCCAACCCGCCCAACGCCCACCCAACGCCCACCCGACCCCCCACTTAACCCCCCACACGTCGCAACCACCATGCTTCCCACCCGATACGGCCATTTCTCTGACGACGGCAAGGCCTTTCGGATCACCGATCCGAAGACCCCGATGCCGTGGGTCAACGTCATCAGCAACGGCCGCTTCGGCCTCACCATCAGCCAGAACGGCGGCGGCTTCTCCTTTTTTGACGACGCTCAGCACTGCGTCATCTCGCGCTGGGAGATGGATCTCGTTCGAGATTCCTCCGGCAAGTTCCTCTACCTTGCCGACCTCGATTCTGGCCAGATCTGGAGCGTTGCACCCACCCCTTGCCGTACCCAGCACGATTCCTACGAGTGCACCCACACCTTGGGCAGCACCACCTTCCGCACGGCCTTTTCCGGCATCGAAACCGTCTGGACTCTCGCCGCGTCACCCGCCGACGGTTCGCCGGGCGGTGCCGAGGTTTGGACGGTCGAAATCCGCAATCTTTCGGGCCGCCCTCGCCGCCTCCGCATCGCCAGTTACTTCGAGTGGTGCTGCGGCGTCGCCCCGGACACCAAGCGCGAGTTCCACCGCCTCTTCATCACCACCACCCACGACGAAAAACGCCGCGCCATCGTCGCCACCAAGAACATGTGGGACATCCCGCCCAAAACCGAGCGGGAACACTGGAATCAGCCGTGGCCCTACGCCGCTGCGCACGCCATAGTCCCCGGAACGGGCCTCACCTTCACCCGCTCCATCGCCATCGCCGACAAGGAAATGTTCATCGGTAAGTATGGCGGCACCGACAAACCCGTCGCGCTGACAGGTTCCGCCAGACCGCACACCGGCGGCTTCGGCCGCTTCACCGATCAGGTCGCGGCTCTCGGCGGAGATTTCGCCCTCGACTCTGGCGGCTCCGCTAAACTCGCCTACCTCATCACCATCGGCCGCGATGTCAACGAGGCCCTTGCCTTGGTCGATCGCTGGTCAAAGCCCGGCGCCGCGGAAACCGTCGCCGCGGATGCACTCGCCATGTGGGACACCCTCTTGGGCCCCACCACCGTGGAAACCGCCGACCAATCGTTCGACCTGCTCAACAACACCTGGCTCCGCTACCAGGCCATCAGCGCCCGCCTTTGGGCCAGAACCGGCTACTACCAGCAGTCCGGAGCCTTCGGCTTCCGCGATCAGTTGCAGGACACCCACGTCTGGCTCCCCCTTGAGCCCGGCCGCTGTCTCGACCACATCAAACTCGCCGCCACTCGGCAGTTCGAGGACGGCAGCGTCAACCATTGGTGGCACGCCCTCGCGGATTTCGGCAACCACACCGCGTGCAGCGACGACTATCTCTGGCTCCCCTTCGTCGTCGCCGGATACCTCAAAGAAACCGGCGATTTTTCCGCCCTCAACACCCCCATCCCCTTCCGCGCCGGCGGTTTCCGCAAGCCCGCTCCCACCGGCCACGTCCCCGCCGATGGTTCGCTCCTCGAACACTGCCGCCGCTCCTTCGACCGCGCCTTCAGCCGCTTCAGCCCCCGAGGCCTCCCGCACATCGGCTCCTGCGATTGGAACGACGGCCTCTCCGCCGTCGGCATCCAAGAAAAAGGCGAGTCCGTCTGGCTCGCCCTCTTCCTCTGCCAACTCCTTGACGATTGGGACCACGTCTTCGAGCAGGTCGGCGAACGCGAAACCAGCGAAGACTACCGCCGCCGCCGCGCCGCCCTCGCCAAATCCATCAACGACCACGCCTGGGACGGCCCTTCCGATTCGGAAGGCCACTACCGCTGCGCCACCAAAGACAACGGCGACTGGATCGGTGCCTCCTCCTCACCCGAAGGCAAAATCCACCTCAACCCCCAGACCTGGGCCATCATCGCGAACGTCGCCCCGCAAGCCCGGGCCGATGCCGCGTGGCGCAGCGTGAAAGAAAAACTCCTCACGCCTTACGGCCCGCTGCTCCTCGCTCCCGCCTACACCGTCCCCGACACCGACATCGGGTACATCACCCGCTACAGCCCCGGCAGCCGCGAAAACGGCGGTGTCTACATGCACGCCGCCACTTGGGCACTCCTCGCCGCCTGCAAGCGCAGAGAGCCCGAAGTCGCCGGCCGCATCTTCAAATCGATCGCTCCGCCCACCCGCGCCGCCGACGCCAACGCCTACTACGCCGAGCCCTACGTTCTGCCCGGCAACGTGGACGGTCCGCTTTCCGAAACTCCCGGCCGGGCCGGTTGGACGTGGTACTCCGGCTCCGCCTCCTGGCTCAACAAAGTCAGCCTCGAATGGGTCATGGGCTTGCGCGCCACTTGGCGTGGCTTGCTCATCGACCCTTGCCCCTACCGCGAACTCGGCCAAGTGACCGTCGAACGCCTCTTCCGCGGCGTCCGCGTCCGCGTCTCCTTCGATGCCGCCGAATTCGTTTCGGGTGCACCCGCCGAAGTGTCGATGAAAACCACAGACGGTTGGCGAATCCTCAAAGACGGAATCGTTGATGCGGCCTTGGCCTCGGCCGTGGCCGCCGGCGATGCGGCGGGCGCCGATGCCAAGGGCGCTGTGCTGGAACTCTCCTGCACATGGAACGCGGGCGAACACAAGCCGGGCGCGACTGCGATCCCGGCTCAGAAGGAGGCGACACGATGACAAAGACCCGTCGGTCCTGTTCTCGAAAAGGTTTCACCCTCATCGAACTCCTGGTGGTCATCGCGATTATCGCCCTGCTCATCAGCATCCTGCTGCCGAGTTTGGGGAAGGCCCGCAAGACGTCTTGGAACGTCATCTGCCAGGCCAACCTCCGTTCCATCGGCCAAGCAACCCAGATGTACCTCGATCAACAGCGTGACCCGCAATGGTTCACGATGTTCTACAACGAGAACCCCAACGGCCGCCTCGCCTTCCCCGCCTTTCTTTATCAGGTCGCCGCCGCCGATGCCCTCGCCGAAACCCTCGATACCGCAAGCAGCCAGCCCTTCAATTGCCCCGCCGCAAAGGGCGCCCTCAGCGTCCTCGATCCCACCAGTATCCTCTATCTCGCCGGCGAAGGCAGCCGCATCTATTCCGCCACGCGAGACAACAATAATCGCCTGGTTCCGTTCTTCCCGGCCGCGGCCGGCAGCCCGCAGAGGCCCGACATCTACACCGAGTTCTTCTTTAACGACCGAATCTCCAGCCGCAAAATGAACAAAGTTAAGTTCCACGATGCACTGGTCTGGGCCACCGACGCCCTCGACGAGTTCCCACGCCACTCCAGCCGCGACAACCGCAACGGTCGCGAGGGCCTCAACAACGGCGCGGCCGCGTATGCCAACAACTTCCTCTTCGGCGACAACGCCATCCGCGCCCTCCAACTCCGCGATTACCGACCCATCGAAGCCCAAGACCGGTACGGCACCCCCGGACCGTTCTTCAATTGGGGCCGTTAACAAGGAATCCGCATGGCACTCGACCGCATCCGTGAAGTCGTCAGACAGAAACCGTGGATCGGCTGGGCCGTCGTAGGCGGGCTCTGCCTGATCGCCGCGGCCGCCGTGGCGATTCAATTTACGGGAGGCCCTCCCGACAACGCCTCGCTCGCCAACGAAGTCACCATTCGCTACGAAGACACCGGCACCGAAGTCAAAATCCCCCGCGGCAGAGTCGAGCAAACCATCTGGGATCGACCACTCCCCCTCGACCCCGCCCAGGGCCTCGAAAACCCCGACACCAAAAAACTTACCGGCTTCTACCCCGACAGGGACGATTGGAAGAAGATGGTTGAAGACATCGCAGAGCAACGCAAGCGATAATCGAGTCCGTTTGACACGACCGTACTGCCCTGTTATCGTTGCTTGCGATTGTGACCCGAAGACTTCTAGGTGTCGAGAGGAGTTCCAATGCGTCGATCTTCAACGTTGGTCATTGTGGTCCTTGGGTGGGCCGGAACCTCCAACTTGGCCACTGCTCAAGACGGCGAGTTGAATTCGGTGTCCGTTCGGGTTCAGTGGTCGATCAGCACGCCCTGCGAGTTAAGTTCAATGGGCGGCACAGCTCGTGCAAGAGCATCAACAGAGAAATGGAACACCGCTCCGCAATATTTTCTGGAAGAGTGCTCTTTCGTGTCGTACGGAAGTGATTTCCAGAGTAATGTTCCGCCTCAAACGTCAGCCCAGACGGGCTTCGCGCAATGTCGCGGACAATCCTACGTCAGTTTTTCGGCAACAAGTGGCACCGGTGTTACTTCCGCTGGCGGTGGGTTGAACGGAAGACTGGAAATTTCACCGCCCATCGAATACATTGATGTTTATCGAAACTTGATTTGCGGTGATTTTCACTCCGAGTACCGAATGAGTCCTGCGGGGGGTGACTGCAGTGCAGTGATCACCGCAACTGTCTCCGTCTCCGTGTATTCGGGTTCACACAACTCCGTTCCGTGTTCCAATCCTAATATTTTTACAGGCGAGTTCGGCGGAAATTCGGAAGACATTTACCAGCATCAGGAGTCCTTCGGAGTGGCCTACTTCGATGAGTCCCAAGGTGACTGTCAAGGTTCTGGCGGGTTTTCTGGCACAATTGTTTGCCACAACGGGTTCGCTGTCGGCACGGGTGACTTTGAAGACATCATCGCGGCGATTCCTCCGACGATTACCCCGCCAAACTGCTCGGCCTCCCCTAATGGGTCTGCGTACTCCGTCGTGACGTCGGGGTCCCGCACCGCGACTTTCACGTTCGTCGTGCCCGCCGGAAGACGAGACTTCGCGATCAACCATCGGATCCGATCTTCCGGAGGCGACGGTGCCGGCGGCACCTTGGCGGGATGCGGAAATGGAGCTGCGGATCCGATTACTTGCGATAATAACGGCGAAGTATTTTGCACGGCAGACATTAACATGGATGGCTCCGTCGACAGCGACGATATCCTGATTTTCTTTTTCCTTTGGGAGAACGGAGATCTGGGGGCGGACGTGAACTTCGACGGAGTGGTGGACTCCGATGATATTGTCGAGT
>Ga0163144_10010928_pt1 | contig 19277 bp, 18 predicted proteins | sample OliLak19BULKMAT1_FD_123175 | JGI IMG/M metagenome (GOLD analysis project Ga0163144, IMG submission 123175) | Freshwater microbial mat bacterial communities from Lake Vanda, McMurdo Dry Valleys, Antarctica - Oligotrophic Lake LV.19.BULKMAT1 | ecosystem: Environmental > Aquatic > Freshwater >... | reverse complement strand
GGCCGCGATCGCGCCGCAGTTGCAAGGCGCCGACCCGCTGGCGTCGGCGTCGTGGCTCGATGCGGTGGGGCGTACCCGTTCGGGCGCGGCCCGGCTGGCGGAAGTCCTGCAGCGCTTAGAGATCACCGGGGGCACGGCATCGCCGTTGCAGGTGGCGCAGGCGCCCTGGACCAAGGGCGAGCGCTGGATCGCGACCGCGTTCGTCAATGCCGCCACCAAGCAGCGTCCGCAAGCGCGCCTGTCGATCGTGATCCATGCGCCGGCCGGATTCGAAGCGACCCGGGCGCAGGGCGGCTTGCTGGTCGATGCCTGGAGCGAAGGCGTACCCACGGAACGGCGCGACACGGCCATCGCCTTGCGCTACAACAGCCCGGGGACCCGTGCGCCGCAAGCCATCCTGCTCGCGACCAGCCCCGATCCGGCGCAGGCATGGACCACCGAAACCCTGGTCGCGATCCTGCGCGAAACGCTCGACCTGGCGCGCATGCGGGCGCAACCGCCGACCACGTTCAGCCGCGGCGGCCAGATGCCGCTCGCCTGGCTCGGCCAGCGGCCGGATGGTTCAGGCATCTCGTTCACCCTCTAGGATCGCGCATGGAAAGCTATCCGAACTGGATCCGCCTGCATCCCGTGGCTGTGGACGAGACTCTCGTCACGTCGGTGGAAGCGCGCATCCACGATCCCCTCTGGATGCTCGCGCGCCAGTGGCAGATGGGCGAACTGCGGCACGACGCCGGATCCACGCCGATCAACGTTCGCGTGACCGGAACGTCCGCGCCGATCACGCGCCTGCGCGGCGGCAGCGCGGCCGCGGGAACGTCCGCGGCGATCAAGACGCGCAGCGTGCCTCTCGAAGCGCTCGTGGAGCGCGAAGCCGTGGCCGAGGACGGCATGAACGGATTGCGGTTGCGCGCCGAAGCGGGGCTGCAGCTGCTGCGCATGTTGCGCGCGGCCGGTGTGGCGACGAGCGTGCAGACCTGGCTCGACCGCGCTCCGTTCGTTCTGCCCGAGGGCGCGGCGCTCGATCCGATGACGCGGGAATGGTGGGAGCTGGTCGCCGGACGCGTGCCCGACGGTGCGCGGTTGCGCGCGGCCGTGACAGCCGCTCTCAAGGCCGGGGCGGTGCCGGCGGTCGCCGCCGACGAAGCGAAGGTGTTGCGCGCATGGATGTCGTGGCACGCGGCACGGTTCCAGTCGCCGGCACGGGGGGCGTCCACCTGGAACCCCGAGCGCATGGAATACGCGTTCGCCGCCGGTACCCGCCACGCGACGGGCGAGGCGGTGCTCGGTGCCCCCGAATACCTCGAAGGGCGACTCGAATGGCATGACTTCGAGCAGGTGCACGGGACCATCGGCGCCACCGGAACGCCGGCACCCGTGCGCATGCATCGGATTCCGGCCCCGCTCGATTTCGTCGGCATGCCGAATCCGCGCTTCTGGACCTTCGAGGATTCATCGTCGCGCTTCGACGCCCTCGACCTGTTGGCCCGGGCCGATGCACCGCCGTCGCCGGCGACTTTGATGGTGCTGGACTTCGCGCTCAGCTACAGCGACGACTGGTTCCTGGTGCCGCTGGCGCTCGATGCCTGGTCGGTGTTCGAAGCCGGCGAAGTGGCAGTGACCGACGTGTTCGGCGACACCGTGATCGCGCAGCACCCGGACGGACGCTGGAACCTGTTCCGACTAGACGCCGCGGCGGAGCCGTCCGGGCTTTCGCGCCTGTTTGTCGCAGCGTCGCCGGCGGAAGCGAGCGATGGCGAGCCGATCGAGGAACTGCATCTGCTGCGCGATGAAGTGGCCAATGTCGCGTGGGCGGTCGAACGCATCGTCACGCATCCGCTCGGGCAGGGCGTCGAGCCGGCGGTGCCACAGGCGGCCGAGAATGCGACCGCGCTCTCCGGATTGGTCTGGACACTGGCGCCGTCAGCGCCACCGCGCAACTGGTTTCCGCTGCTACCGATGCAGATCGGCAAGCTCACGCCGGGCGTGTTGTGGTCGGCGCGCGATGCGCGCCCGGTGGGCCGACTGATGAGCGAATTGAAATCGGCGAAAGGCAGCCTGCACCAGGAGGAAGTCCCGCCCGAAGGTGCCCAGGTGGCGCGGCGCTGGCAATCGGCCCGTGCCATCGACGGCACGCTGCATTTCTGGATCGGGCGCGACAAGGCGCCCCGGCGCACGGACCTGGCGCCCGCCATCCGCTTCGATCTGGTGGAGTGGAAGTAACGCGTGGGCCGTTGTAGTTGATGACCAGCAATGCATCGACTATCTCGCCTATAAGGACGGCTTACCGGCTTACCGCTCAAAGTCGTATGCCCGAGGCGCGCGTGAAATGCTCTTTCACTGGTTGCTCCATCCGACCGCCATCGGCGTCGGCTGAGCGTGGACGTTCGGCGTCACGAGACACGTAGGCACTGGAGAGGTAGGATATCAGTCATGAAAGTCGCTACCGGAATAGTCGTCGACGGAAAGGTGGTCGTTGAAGGGGAAGCCCTGATCGAAGGCTCAACGGTCACCGTGGTTCTGCGCGAAGACGATGAGACATTTGAACTTACTCCCGAGGACGAGGAAGAACTGCTCGAGTCTATTGCCGAAATCGAGCGCGGAGAGTTCGTGTCCAGTGAGCTACTCCTCGAGCGGCTGCGCCAAGCTGGTTGAGTCCTCCACTTCGGATCAGGGTCTCATCCCAAGCCTTTACCCAAATCGAAGAGGCCGCACGTTGGTGGACACGAAATCGACCCTCTGCGCCCAACGTAATTCAGCACGATGTGGCCGAGATGCTATCGGTATTGTCCATGCAACCTGGCGTAGGCGCGCCAGCGCGTCGTGGACGGGTCAAAGGCGTACGTCGCGTAAATCTTACTCGGGTGTGTTACTACATCTACTATCGCGTGTCCGGCAACTTCCTGGACATACTTGTCTTCTGGCACGGCAGTCGCGCGGGACATCCACGGGTTTGACGCCGAACCTGACGTTGCACAGGACGCGCCGAGCAGGCCCGTCACGTTATCTCTCAAGGGACGCGCCGTGCGCATCTACTATTCGGCAGGCTCGGACCCCATGGTCCTTGATTCGATCGCAGGCCTCAATGCCATCCTCAGGCGACTGATTGAATTTCTCGACTCTGACCAGAGTCTTATTCGTCTTTTCGCGGACATGTCGGGAAGCGCCGAGCCACACGATGAGTTGCTTCCAGCTCTTGAAGTCGAGAAGACCGACGACTCCATTTTCGTGTCCCTTTCAACGGCGAGCGCTGAGAATCAGCGGTGGGGTCGAGAACCTCGAGGTCTATGCGAACTTCTTTCGCTTCCGCGCTGACGAGGACGGGGCACATCATCATCCTGAGTACCTGGCGCGGCCTTGCTATATCAGGCCGGGAACGTTGTCGGTCATCATCGAAGCCGACACCGAATACATCGAGGAGTTGCGAGGTGACAGCCCCGACGTCTAGCGGAGCGCTAAGCAGCGTGCCCGCTGTCGGGTACCCGTCGCCCCGGCCGATCCGTACCTGGTGCGAAGGCAGTTGCTGGCGATGAAGGCACTGGGGCGATGAAGGCACTGGTAGGTCCACAGTTCAGACAATGCAGAAGATCGAGGACGAAACCGTGCGAAGCGCGGTCTTGCGTGGTTCCAATATTTGGGTGCTCGCGTCGCACTGACGGTTGCGATCCGCTCGACATGAGCTGTTCAGAGATTTCCTAGACCGCTAATAGCACCGCGCCCGCAGTCATGCGCTGCTCCAGATCGTGGTGCGCCTGCGCGGCATCGACGAACGCGTATTCATGCGGGCGCTCGGCGGTGATCACGCCGTGCTCGAGCGCCGCGAACAAGGCCCGCGCCATCGCATCGCGCTCCGCGCCGACGAAGTAGTGGAACACGCCGGGGCGAGAAATGCTGTTCGACTTGTCGAACAGCAGCGAGATCCGGAACGGATCGATGACGCCGGAAGATTGGCCGAAGTTTGCGAGATGGCCGCGGACTGCGAGAGCCTGCAGCGATCCGAGGAAGGTATCCTTGCCCACCGAGTCGTATACGACGTCCACGCCGCGACCGGCGGTGATCGCGCGCACGCGCTCGACGAAATCCTCGCTGCGGTAGAGGATGGTGTGGCTGCAACCGCTGTTCGCGGCGATCCGCGCCTTCTCCTCGCTGCCGACGGTGCCGATGACGGTGGCGCCGAGATGGCTGGCCCATTGGCATAAAAGACGGCCGACGCCACCGGCAGCGGCATGGACCAGCACGGTATGGTCCGCGCGCACGGGAAACACCTGGCACACCAGCATCTGCGCAGTCAATCCGCGCAGCAGCGTCGCGGCGGCGGTGCGATCATCCAGCCACGCGGGCAGGCGCACCAGCATCGCGGCGTCGATGATCCGCGCGCTCGCGTAGCTGCCGTAGGCGCGCGTGATGTAGCCCACGTGATCGCCGATGGCGAAAGCGTGGACATCCGGCCCCACAGCCTCGACGCTGCCGACCGCTTCGAGGCCGGGTATGCCCGGGAGCTGCAACGTCGTATAGGCGCCGGAGCGCACGTAGCAATCGTGGAAATTGACCCCGACGAAGCTCTGGCGCAGCCGCACCTCGCCGGGGCCGGGTGCGCCAACGGTGACGGATTCGCAGCGGAGCACGTCGGGGCCGCCCGCTGCGCGAATGACGATAGCCTGATCCATCGTTACGTTCCTGGATGACTCGCGAAGCCGCGGAGGATAGACGAGCGGCATGCACCGGAGGGTGCCAGCGCGCAGGGCGTCCGAATCGCGGCAATCGCGGCATGCCTGCGCCGGGTCATCCCCGCTGCGGGTGCCCGTCGTCCGGCGCCGGAATCCTGCCATCATTCGACCCTTATCCAATCGTTGTTACCGGTACCCGACAATCCCATGAGCAGTGCACTCTTCAGCCCCCTCCGCCTGCGCGATCTCACGTTGCAGAATCGCATCGTCGTCTCGCCCATGTGCCAGTACTCCGCCGTCGACGGCAGCGCCACCGATTGGCACGTGACCCATCTCGGCACGCTCTCGCAGGGCTCCGCCGGCCTCGTGATGATCGAAGCCACTGCCGTCAGCGCGGACGGCCGGATCGCGCCGGGTTGCCTCGGCTTGTGGAACGATGCCAACGAAGCGGCGTTGCGGCGGGTGCGGGACGCCATACGCCCCTATGCCACCTCGCCCATCGGCATCCAGCTGTCGCATTCCGGTCGGAAAGGCTCGGTCAGCGCACCGTGGCTGGGCGGCACGGAACTGAGTCCCGATAAAGGTGGCTGGACCGCGCTCGCGCCTTCGGCAGTGCGCTTCTCGCCCGACCTGCCGTTGCCGCGCGCCATGACCCCGGCCGACGTCTCGCGCGTGCTCGACGACTTCGTCGCCGCCACAGAAAGAGCCGAGCGGCTCGGTCTTGCGGCGCTCGAACTGCATTGCGCCCACGGCTACCTGCTGCACCAGTTCCTGTCCCCGATCGCGAACCACCGCACCGACGAACTCGGCGGGTCGCTCGCCAACCGGATGCGCTTCCCGCTCGCGGTGTTCGACGCGATGCGTGCGGTCTGGCCGGCCGGCAAACCGCTCGGGGTGCGCGTGTCGTCCACCGACTGGATGGAATACGCGGGCGAGCCATCGTGGACGCTCGACGAGACGGTCGTGTTCGCGCGCGAATTGAAAGCGCGCGGCGTCGACTGGATCGACGCTTCCACCGGCGGCATGTCGCCGGCGCAGAAGATCCCGCTCGGGCCTGGTTACCAGTTGCCGTTCGCCGAGCGCATCAGGCGCGAGACGGGCGTGCCCACGTTCGGCATCGGCCTGATCACCGAACCCGCACAGGCCGAGGCCGCGGTGGCGGGCGGGCAGGCGGACCTTGTCGCGCTCGCGCGCGGCTTCCTGTGGAATCCCCGCTGGGTATGGCTCGCGGCCGCCGAGCTCGGCGCCACCGTGATGCCGCCGCCGCAGTATCGCCGCGCACCGCCCGGCGACCTCAGGATATTTGCCCCGATGCCGTGACTGGCGCGTACCGCGTGCGGCGTCCGCCAGGTTTCGCCAGCCGCACGCAACGTTTCCGGTCGGCGCGTGTCTGCTTCGGTCGAAAGCCACGCACCTTTGCGTGACCCCGCCAACGACGGCGGCGAATCAAGATGATCGAGAAGACCGCGACAGTGCATTGGGAAGGTCAGGGCAAGAAGGGCGTGGGCAAGATCAGCACGCAGACCGGGGCCCTGACCAGCTATCCCTACGGTTTCGCCAGCCGGTTCGAAGACGATCGGCGTGGCAGCAATCCGGAAGAGATCCTGGGCGCCGCGCATGCCGCCTGTTTCACGATGGCGTTTTCGTTCGCGTGCGACAAGGCCGGTTTCGCTACGTCTTCGGTCGATACCGAGGCGCGCGTACGGCTCTCGCCGGCGGGCGAGGGCTTCGTCATCGACCGGATCGCGCTGCAGTTGAAGGCGACCATCGCCGGCATCGACGAGGCCACGTTCCAGAAGATCGCCGAAGACGCCAAGCGCAACTGCCCCGTGTCCAAGGCGCTGGCCGGCGTGGCTGACATCTCGCTGTCGGCGACGCTGGTCCGGTAGGGCAGGCCCGCCGCCGCCGAACCCCGGTTCCGCGGCGGGCACCCACCGCCGCCTTCACAGCGGCGCGGAGCGACGCTGTGAAGGCGGCGTGTCGAAGCGGAGATTAGCCCGCCTCCAGCAGAACCTTCGGGTTCTTGTGCGCAATAGCGAGGAGCATTCGGGCCGGTCCAGATGGCGCACGGCGCCCCTGCTCCCACTCCTGTAGCGTACGAACCGAGACACCGAGCAGACGCGCGAACTCCGACTGGGAAAGACCCACGCGGGCCCGCGTTTCCGAGACCGACGGCACCGTAATGACGCGACCGACCTCCGCGCGCTTGAGCTGGCGAATACCTTCGAGAATTTCAGCCCCGATATCACGCTTACGCTTCTTAGCCAACTTCAATCTCCTTCAGAATCTTTCGTAGAACATGGGCGGGAATGTTCTCGGCCACGTTCTTCGGATACAGAGTCAGCATCCACACCAAGCCCTGCGCTGAGCGCAGGTAGTAGATCACTCGCAGCCCACCGCGCTTGCCGCGCCCCGCTAACGCCCACCGCAGTTTTCGGACTCCTCCCGAGCCCGGAATGATTGCTGCCCCGAATGCCAGATCTATCGATCAGTCTCGTCTCCGATGGGGGGAGTCCGTATAGGAAGGCGCTCTCACGGGCGCACCTGCGAAGAGGAAGGAGCCGATGGCGCAGCTTTCAGTGGCTGAACTGGCGGCGGTACTTCGACTGAGGCGGTTGGTCCTGCGGCGCTTGAGCTAACAACCCCGATTGCAACACGAGCAACCAGACCAATACCTCCAAGAAAGCTGCACAGAATGAGAAATGCCAACAGGGCATTTGCTATGCGAAGCCAGTTCCACGTAGCGACAAACGCAAACGCGACCTCGCCGGACTGCAGCGCTTTGCGCCACCGAACGCCCATGTGAAAAGTGGCGACGATGATGGACGCCATGAGAAGCATTGAGGCGGCAAGGCAAAAGAAGAGAAGACCCAAACCGGCTTGCAGCGACAGCAGCAAGTCTGTGGATATCTTAGCCGGCGTAGCACTAAGTACCGCTCCGACGGAAAGCGTGAGCATTCCCCCGCTTACGCCCATGACCAGCTTCAGCGTTGCTTCGCCTCTGGCGCGAGACTGCGACTGAAACTCATTGAAGAGTTTCACGGCGTCGAGAGGACTAGGCTTTGGAAGCGCGGACGGATCGGCCATGTTGGATTGAGCGCCTAACTTCGATATGGGGAGACCGAACGGCGCCGACGCCCCTCTTCCTCCCCTCGAGTCGATCAAGCTGCGCGACCGACTCCGGGAGCGGATTCGCTATTTTCACTATAGCGTACGCACGGTCTGCCTTCGAACCGGTGTCCGACGCGCTCGTTGCGCCGCAACGAAATCCCTTCGCAGGGATTTGGACGATTTACTAAACATTCCCGGATCGGCCGTGGCGCGCGGTCGGAGCAACCCTGCGCGGCAGGGTCTCGCATTGCCCTGTGCAGTGCAGCATGCCGCACCCCGTCCGCGGCACCGGTTCGTTGCGTCGTTGACAGGCGCCATAGTTTAGTAGCAGGCTGTTTACTAAACAGGATCACTAAACAAAAAAACGGGTCGAGGGGACGAGCAAGCGCGGCGCCTGCCGAGATCCCCACAAGGTTTCCGTTCCGATTGTTCCGGCGCGCAAGGGTCGGTGGAGCGGCGGTCGTCCAAAACTCTGGAGGAGAAACTACATGCACAAGCTGAAGCAGTTGGCCGTCGGCGCCGTTGCGCTCGGCCTGTCGTCGCTGGCGGCCACTCCCGCCTTCGCGCAGAACAAGCAGATCACGTTGTGCTGGGCGGCCTGGGATCCGGCCAATGCCCTGGTGGAGCTGTCCAAGGACTTCACCGCGAAGAGCGGCATCCAGATGAAGTTCGAGTTCGTGCCGTGGCCGAACTTCGCGGACCGCATGCTGAACGAGCTCAATTCCAAGGGCAAGCTGTGCGACCTGCTGATCGGCGACAGCCAGTGGATCGGCGGCTCCGCGGAGAACGGCCACTACGTCAAGCTGAACGATTTCTTCGACAAGAACAGCATCAAGATGACCGACTTCGCGCCGGCCACCGTGTATGCCTACTCCACCTGGCCGAAGGGCACGCCCAATTACTGGGCCCTGCCGGCCATGGGTGATGCGAACGGCTGGGTCTATCGCAAGGACTGGTTTGCCAAACCGGAGATCAAGGCCGAGTTCAAGAAGAAGTACAACCGTGATATCGCCCCGCCCAAGACTCAGCAGGAACTCAAGCAGATCGCCGAGTTCTTCCAGGGCCGCGAGATCGACGGCAAGAAGGTCTACGGCGCCGCCATCTTTACCGAGCGCGGCTCCGAGGGAATCACGATGGGCGTGACCGGCGCGCTGTACGCCTGGGGCTTCCAGTACGACGACCCGAAGAAGCCGTATCACATGGAAGGTTTCGTGAACTCCAAGAATGCGGTCGAGGCCCTCGAGTTCTACAAGTCGCTCTACAAGTGCTGCACGCCGCCGGGCTATGCCAACGCCTACATGCAGGAAGGCCTCGATGCGTTCAAGTCGGGCCAGGCCGCGATGATGATGAACTGGTTCGCCTTCTTCCCCGGCCTGTACAAGGACGAGAAGGTGGGCGGCGAGCACATCGGCTTCTTCGTGAACCCGGGGCAGAAGGTCGAGGGCTCGACGCTCGGCGGGCAGGGCATCTCGGTGGTGTCGTATTCGGCCAACAAGGACGCCGCGCTGCAGTACATCAAGTGGTTCGCGCAGCCCGACGTGCAGAAGAAGTGGTGGTCGCTCGGTGGCTATTCGTGCCACAAGGCCGTGCTGGGTGATCCGAACTTCGCGAAGACGGCTCCGTTCGCCGCGGACTTCCTGAAAGCGATGAACGGCGTGAAGGACTTCTGGCAGGAACCCGCCTATGCCCAGTTGCTTCAGGCCATGCAGAAGCGCGTGCACGACTACGTGGTGGCCGACAAAGGTACCGCGAAGGAAGCCCTCGACCTGCTGGTGAAAGACTGGGAGAAGGTGTTCAAGGAAGAAGGAAAGCTCTGATCGTTCGTTCGAGTGTACGCGCCTGCCCTGACGGGCACGGCGCACGTGCACTCGAACGAGGATCGAAAAGCACACGGGGCTTGGGGCGGGCCGGCCTCTTCCGAAGGGGAGGGGGCGGTAGGGACATTCGCCCTCCGTGAGGGGGTTGGGGTCGTAGGGTCTCTCGCCTCCGTAAGGGGGTTGGAGTAGTAGAGCCCCTCGCCCTCCGGGAGAGGGGTTGGGGTGAGGGAGCGGTTTTCGCCGTACCCGAATTGCCGATCCACGTTTTCGCACTCCAGATTCCGCCCGACCTGAAATGAGCGACGTCGCCAAGTCCACCCTTATCGAACGTGCCGCGGGCGCCACGCCGGCGCCCGTGGTGCAGGTGGTGCGTGGGCTTTCGGATCGCGCGATCGCATGGTTGTTCATCTCGCCCACGATCGTGCTGCTGCTGGCGATCAACATCTTTCCGCTGATCTGGACGATCAAGCTGTCGTTCACGAACTTCCGCGCCAACCGCCCGAACGCGGAGGTGAAGAACATCGGCATCGATCACTTCCGATCGATCCTGACCGACCCCGACGTGTGGGCTGCCATGCAGGCCACCGCCCACTTCGTGTTCTGGACGATCCTGATCCAGACCGTACTGGGCTTCGCGCTCGCCTATCTGCTGGACCGGCGCTTTCGCGGCCATGGTTTCTGGACCACCGTGATCCTGATTCCGATGATGCTCTCGCCGGCGGTCGTGGGGAACTTCTGGGCCTTCCTCTACCAGCCGCAGATCGGCTTGTTCAACTACGTGATCTCGTTCTTCACCGGTATCGAACCGTCTTCGTTCGAAATGATCGGTTCGGTCAAGCTGGCGCCCTGGGCGATCGTGCTGGTGGACACGTGGATGTGGACCCCGTACGTGATGCTGATCTGCCTCGCGGGCCTGCGCTCGATCCCCGAGTACATCTACGAGGCCGCCGAGGTGGACCGCGCCTCGAAGTGGCGCCAGTTCTGGACCATCACCCTGCCCATGGCGCTGCCGTTCATCATGCTGGCGGTGCTGTTCCGCGGCATCGAGAACTTCAAGATGTTCGATCTCGTGAACCTGTTGACCAACGGCGGTCCGGGGTCCACGACCGAAGTCGCCTCGATCACGTTGAAGCGCGAAGCCTTCGAGAAGTGGCGCACCGGCTATTCGTCGGCGTTCGCGATCATCCTCTTCGTCACGGTGTTCGGGCTCGCGAACATCTACGTGAAGGCGCTGAACAAGGTGAAGAGCCGATGAGCCGCGGCATCTCCCACGCGCACTCGATCGTCGAACCCGGCCCGATGTCGCGGCGGGTCGCCGGCTTCGTCGTGGTGCTCTACGCGATCGTGGCACTGGTGCCGCTCGCGTGGATCTTCCTCACTTCGATCAAGACGCCACCCGATTCGATCAGCTACCCGCCGAAGGTGATCTTCGATCCTTCGCTCGAAGGCTACTGCAATCTCTTCACCACCCGTTCGCGCCAGACCCCGGAGTACCTCGCCACGCTGCCCCCGGCGTCCAGCCTGTGCGAGCGGATCGCGCGGGATCGCAACATGGTGTTCGTCGGGCCGTCCAACTACGCACCGCGATTCCTCAACTCGCTCATCATCGCCTTCGGTTCCACCGCGCTGTCCGTGCTGCTGGGCACCGCGGCGGCCTACGGCTTCTCGCGCTTCAAGGTGCCGCTCGCGGACGACCTGCTGTTCTTCATCCTGTCCACCCGGATGATGCCGCCCATCGCGGTGGCAATTCCGATCTTCCTCATGTATCGCGAGCTGGGTCTGTCGGATACCAAGCTCGGGATGATCCTGCTCTACACCGCGGTCAACGTGTCGCTCGCGGTCTGGCTGCTCAAGGGTTTCATCGACGAGATCCCGCGCGAATACGAAGAGGCGGCGATGATCGACGGCTACACGCGGCTGCAGGCGTTCTTCCGCGTGGTGCTGCCGCAAGCCACGACGGGAATCGTGGCCACCGCGATCTTCTGCCTGATCTTCGCGTGGAACGAATACGCGTTCGCCGTGTTGCTGACCTCGGGCGAGGCGCAGACGGCGCCGCCTTTCATCCCGACGATCATCGGCGAAGGCGGGCAGGACTGGCCGGCGGTGGCGGCGGGCACCACGCTGTTCCTGGTGCCGATCCTCGTGTTCACCGTGCTGCTCAGGAAGCAGCTGCTGCGCGGCATCACCTTCGGGGCGGTACGCAAATGACGACGACTGCCACGAAATCCGCCTGGCCGCGCTGGTTGCGCCGCGGCCCCATGGAAAACCTCGCCACCGTGCTGATCGCAGCCGGCGTGCTGATGCTGCTGCAGCCGTTCTCGATGACGCTGTACACGTATTCGTTCGTGACCACGCTCGCCGGGACTGCGATGTTCGTGGTCGTGTCGAAGTTTCCCGCATAGCCATGGCCGAAATCCGCGTCGAGAAGCTGCACAAGGCGTTCGCTTCGTTCGTGGCGGTGCGCGATTCGAATTTCACCGTGCGCAACGGCGACTTCTTCTGCCTGCTCGGGCCTTCGGGCTGCGGCAAGACCACGACGCTGCGGATGATCGCCGGGCTCGAACTGCCCACCTCCGGGCGCATCCTGCTGGGCGACGAGGATGTCACTTTCAAGCAGGCCTCGGCGCGCGACATCGCCTTCGTGTTCCAGTTGTTCGCGCTGTATCCGCACATGAACGTGCGCGCCAACATCTCCTACCCGCTGCGCTCGCAGGGCATGGCCCGCAGCGAGGTGCGCCGCCGGGTGCAAGAGGCCGCGAAGACGCTGCGCATCACGCACCTGCTGGACCATCCCGTGTCGGGACTCTCCAGCGGCGACCGGCAGCGCGTCGCGCTCGGCCGCGCCATCGTGCGCGAACCGCTGTGCTTCCTCATGGACGAGCCGCTCGGCGCGCTCGATGCGGAGTTCCGCGAACTGATGTGCGGCGAACTGCGCGCGCTGCACGACCGGCTCGGCGCAACCACCGTCTACGTGACCCACGACCAGCTCGAAGCCATGTCCATGGCCGACACGATCGCGGTCATGAACCAGGGCGTCATCGAACAGCTCGGCTCGCCGCGCGAGATCTACGATCGGCCCTCGTCCCTGTTCGTCGCGGACTTCATCGGTTCACCGCCGATGAACCTGGTGCGCTTTCGCGGACGGCTCGCGCGGGGCGATCGCCACGTGCGCGTCAACGGCGCCGATGTCGCAGTGCCCGAGTTGCAGGAAGATGCCGAAGAGGGCGATCTGGTGCTGGGGGTTCGGCCCGAGCATGTGCGGCTCACCGGTGATAGCGCTTATCGCGCGCGAGTGGTTGAGAGCGAATATCTCGGCACCACGCAGATCGTGACCTTGTCGGCCGCCGACGGCAGCGCGTTGAAGGCCCGCCTGCCTGCCGATACCGAGGTGCGCGCGGGCGATCAGGTCGGTCTCGCGTTTCATCCGGACAAGCTGTCGCTGTTCGAAGCGCACTCCGGCCGCGCGCTGCGCACCCGCCTGCATGCGGAGGCGGCCGGTGGCTGAGGTCCGGCTCCAGGGTGTCTCGAAGCGCTTCGGCACCACCGAAGCTGTTACCGAACTCGATCTGGAGGCAGCCGACGGCGAATTCGTGGTGCTCCTCGGTCCCACCGGCGCCGGCAAGACCACCACGCTGCGCCTGGTGGCGGGGCTCGAGCGGCCCGACACCGGCCGCGTCTTCATCGGCGGGCGCGACGTCACGGACTCGACGCCGGCGCCGCGGGACGTGTCGTTCGTGTTCCAGCAGTACTCGCTCTATCCGCATCTGTCCGTGTTCGACAACCTCGCTTTTCCGCTGCGTTCTCCGGCGCGGCGAATGCCCGCCGCGGAAATCGATGCGCGGGTGCGCGAGATCGCGGGGCTGCTGCACATCGAGGACAAGCTCGGCAATCGTGCGACGCAACTGTCGGGCGGCCAAATGCAGCGCGTCGCCATCGGCCGCGCGTTGGTGCGCAAGCCCACGGTCTATCTCATGGACGAGCCGCTGTCGTCGCTCGACGCGAAGCTGCGGGCGGAGATGCGCATCGAATTGAAGCGCATCCAGCGCGAGCTCGGCGCGACCATCCTCTATGTCACCCACGACCAGACCGAAGCGATGACCATGGCCACGCGCATCGGCGTGCTCGAACGCGGGCGCCTGGTACAGGTCGGCAGCCCGCGCAACATCTACGAAGACCCGGTCAACACCTACGTCGCCACGCGCCTGGGCAGCCCTTCCATCAATCTCGTGCCGCGCAGCCTGTTCCCGGGTGTCGCAGCGCCGGCTGCCACGGTGACGATCGGCGTGCGTACCGAGCACCTGCGCATCCGGCGCAGCGATGGCGCCGCCGGGCGGGTCAAGCGGGTCGAGCACCTGGGCGACCAGAACCATCTGCACGTGACCCTGGCCGATACCGACGTCGTCGTGCTCACCGATCCGGATGAAGGCCTCGGCGTGGGCGATTGCGTTTCGCTCGAATTGACCGCCCCGCTGTTCTTCGGCGCGGACGGTGCGCGGCTGCGGCACTGAATCATGGATTCCTCCGTCCTCGAGGCGCTGATCGTCCACGTGTGCGAAACCGTCATCGCACACACGGAGGAACTCACGGCGCTCGATCAGGCCATCGGCGACGGCGATCACGGGCTCAACATGAAGCGCGGGTTCGAAGCGGTGCTCGCGAAGGTCGACATGATCGCGGCGCTGCCTCCGGCCGATGCGCTCGAGGCCGCGGGCATGGCCCTCGTCATGAAAGTCGGCGGTGCCTCCGGTCCCATCTATGGCACGTTTTTCATGGCGCTCGGCAAGGCCTGGCCCGCGGAACTCACGCGCGAGGGCTTCACCGGTGCGTTCGCTGCGGCGATCGATGCGGTCAAGGCGCGCGGCAAATCCGAGCCAGGCATGAAGACGTTGCTCGACGTGCTCGTGCCGCTGCTCGCCGCATTGCGCGAAGGTGCCGATACCGCACGCCTGCGCGTCGTCGCGACCACGGCGGCACAGGCGACGGTACCGATGAAGGCGATCCGGGGCCGTGCGTCGTTTCTCGGCGAACGCAGCATCGGTCACATGGACCCCGGTGCCCGCTCGGCTTGTCTGGTCGCGCACACGATCATCGACGTTCTCGAAGGAGCTGGAAAGGGATGAGCGCCAACGTCGGAATCGTCATCGTGTCGCACTCGCCCGACGTGGCGAAGGGCGCGGCGGACATGGTGCGGCAGATGGTCGGCGACGACGTGCCGCTCGCGTGGTGCGGCGGTGCGCCCGGAGGCGGGCTCGGCACGAGCGTGGAGGCGATCATGTCGGCGATCGACAGCGCATGGTCGGACGCCGGAGTGGCGATCCTGGTGGATCTCGGTGGTGCCGAGACCAACAGCGAAATGGCGATCGAGATGCTGCCGGACGACCGGCGCGATCGCGTGGTGATCTGCAACGCTCCGGTCGTGGAGGGTGCGGTGATGGCCGGAACGGAAGCCTCGGCCGGCTCCTCGCTCGAACACGTCAGGCGCACGGCCGAAGAGCTGCGCGCCGCCTGAAAGGAACCCAGCGATGTCCCAGACCGCCCAGTCGACCGTGGTGATCGAGCACGAAGTCGGACTGCATGCGAGGCCTTCGGTGAAGCTCACCCAGCTCGCCAAGAGTTTCGCCGCGAAGATCGAGATCGCGACCAGACCCGACGGCCCATGGATCGACGCCAAGAGCATCGTGAAGGTCATGGGCAGCAAGACCCCCAAGGGTGCATTGCTGCATGTGCGTGCGCAGGGCGACGATGCCGAAGCCGCCGTGCGCTCGATCGTCGCGCTGGTCGAGCGCGATTTCGAAGCCGCGATCTGAAGTGGCGATGCTGCGTCTCGTCGGCACTCCCGCCGCGCCCGGCATGGCCGCGGGGCCGATCGTGCGCGTCGGCGGTGCGAAGCGGAAGGCGCGCGAGCGCCGCTCTGCCGCCGAGGAACGTCGCCAGATCGATGCGGCACTGGCTGCGGCGCAGAGCTCGCTCACGATGCTCATGGATTCGATGGGCGATAGCGAGGCCGGCGGCATCCTCGCTTTCCAGCTGGCCTTGCTCGAGGATGAAGAGATCACGGGGCCGCTCGCGGCGGCCATCGTCTCGGGCGCTGCCGGCGACGCGGCCTGGAGTTCGATCATGAACACGCTGATCGCCGACTACGAAACGGCCGAGGATGCGTATTTTCGCGCCCGTGCCGCCGATCTCGCAGACCTGCGGGAGCGGGTGCTCGATGCGCTGTCGGGCAACGGTTCCCAGGCAATCGCGCCGGGCAGCATCGTGGTCGCCGAGGATTTCGCGCCATCCCGCTTCCTTGCGACCGACTGGCGCGACGGTGGCCTGGTGCTCGAGCGTGGCGGGACTACCAGTCACGTCGCGATCCTGGCGCGTTCGCGCGGCGTGCCGTTGCTGGTCGGCGTCGGACCCGTCGATGTCTCCGTGGCTGCCGAGGCGCTGCTCGATTCGCACGACGGCCTGCTGGTCGTCGAGCCGGATCGCACGGCGCGCGACGCGTTCGCCCACCGGCGCGCCCGCCACGCGGACCAGGCGCGCGCGGACGGTCTGCATCTCGCTGCGGAAGCGAGGACCGCGGCGGGCGAGCGCGTGTCCGTGATGATCAACGTGGCCCGGCCTGAAGAGCTCGAGCGGATCGATCCCGATCACGTCGACGGCATCGGACTCGTGCGCACCGAGTTCCTGTTCCACGACCGCCGCGATCTGCCGTCGGAGCAGGAGCAGTACCTCGTCTACCGCGCCATCGCGCAGTGGGCACGAGGACGACCCGTGACCATTCGAACGCTGGACGCGGGCGGCGACAAGCCGATCGCGGGGCTCACGCGTGAAGGTGAGACCAATCCGTTCCTCGGCGTGCGCGGCGTGCGGCTGTCGCTCGAGCGACCCGACGTGCTCAAGCTCCAGTTGCGAGCGCTCGCGCGCGCGGCGGTGGCCGGCAACGTGAAGGTCATGGTGCCGATGGTGGCCGTACCCGAAGAACTGGCGCAGGTTCGCGCACTGCTCGCCGAAGCGGTGCGCGAACTGGCGGCAGAGGGGATCGAAGCGCTGCTGCCGCCGCTGGGCATGATGGTCGAGGTTCCCGCAGCAGCGCTCGCGATCGAGACGTTCGACGCAGACTTCTATTCGATCGGCAGCAATGATCTGCTGCAATACCTCATGGCGGCGAGCCGCGACGAGCCCGACCTCGCGTCGCTTGCCCGGCCAGGTACAGCGTTCTGGCGCGTCCTGCGCGAGCTGTGCTCGCACGGACGCGAGGCCGGGCGCGAAGTGAGCCTGTGCGGCGACCTCGCGAGCGATTTGCACGCCATTCCCGAGCTGCTGCGCAACGGGCTGCGCACGCTCTCGGTCGCCCAGGCCTCGTTGGCTTCGGTGAAGGCGGCAATCCGCCGTGCCTGAGGCCACGATGAAGCCAGACGAATTGCAGGCGCGGGTCGCTGCCTACAAGGCGATCCTGCAGGAAGTGCTGGATAGTCGGCCCTCCGGCATGCGCCAGCGCCTGGCCGAGGTGCTCGGCAAGAACCGCAGCTTCATCTCGCAGATCTCGAACCCGGCCTACGCGATCCCGATCCCGGTGCAGCATGTCGAACGCATCGTCGAGATCTGCCATTTCTCACCGCGCGAGAAAGAGCGTTTCCTGACGGCCTACCGCAAAGCCCATCCCCGGCGGCTGCAGGTGGTCAAGGGGGCACGCGAGCGCACGGTCACGGTGACGCTGCCGGATCTGGGCGCGGACGCGCGTAACCGGCAGCTCGACGCGATCGTCGCGGAGTTCGCGGACAAGGTATCCCGGCTGCTGCGCGAGCCGTGAACGGACCACAGGGGAACGGAGGCCCAACATGAAAAAGCTGATCAATGCCGTGGACGCAGTGTTGACGGAGAGCCTCGCGGGATTCTGCGCGGCGCACGCCGACATCGTGCTGGCGGGTGAAGGCGGCAAGTTCGTGCGCCGGGTGAAGCTCGAGTCCGGCAAGGTCGCGCTGGTGTCCGGCGGCGGTTCCGGCCACGAGCCGCTGCACGGCGGCTTCGTCGGCCACGGCATGCTCGATGCCGCGTGTCCCGGCCAGGTATTCACCTCGCCCACCCCCGACCAGATGCTCGCCGCGGCCGCCGCCGTGGATACGGGTGCCGGCGTGCTGTTTATCGTCAAGAACTACGAAGGCGACGTCATGAACTTCGAGATGGCGAACGAGATGGGCGGCGGGACCATTGCCACGGTCATCACGAATGACGACGTGGCGGTCGCGAATTCGACCTGGTCCACCGGCCGGCGCGGCGTGGCCGGCACGCTGATCGTGGAGAAGATCGTCGGCGCCGCGGCCGAACAGGGGCGCGATCTGGCCGCGCTCGCCAGACTCGGCGAGCGGGTCAACGCGCGCACCCGGTCCATGGGTGTCGCCCTGACGAGCTGCACCGTGCCTGCGGCCGGCAAACCGACTTTCGACATCGGTCCCGACGAGATGGAGATGGGCGTGGGCATCCATGGCGAGCCGGGCCGGCGGCGGGTGAAGCTGCAGTCCGCGGACGCCATCGCGAAGGAGATGGTGGACGCGATCGTCGGCGATCTGGGGGACGAGGCAAAAGGTGAAGCGATCCTGCTGGTGAACGGCTTCGGCGGCACGCCGCTGATGGAGCTCTACCTGATGTATCACGCCGCGGCGCGACTGCTGGCCTCGACGGGTGTGAGCATCGTTCGCTCGCTGGTGGGCAACTACGTCACTTCGCTCGACATGGCCGGATGCTCGATCACGCTGTCGATGCTGGATGACGAATTGAAGTTGCTGTGGGACGCGCCTGTGCACGCGGCCGGGTTGCGCTGGGGGATGTAGGCCCGGCGACCCAACAACTTGGACCACGGCTGAAACGGATGCCTGCCGAGCGCCGGCATGCGACGTTTCTGCGTGATCCTCCGTTGTCCGGGATCATAGGTTTGTCGTACCCATCGTCGCGTTTCGGCGACGACGTCGCAATGTCGAGACACTAGCGTGAATCTCTCAAGTGGGAGATCCTCTAGCGGTCCGAGCCCATCGCGTGGAGGTCGTTCCAATGAAACGCAGCCAAGTCGTCTTTATCAGCGGTCTCGCATTATCGATCCCGGTTCTCGGCTTGTCCGCCGATGCGAGCGCGCAGTCGGTGTCCGACCCGAATCTGAGCGTGACCACGTTTCTTTCGGGACTCGCGCAGCCTACGGGCTTCGCGTTCACCGGTTCGGGGGAAGGGTTCGCGATCGAGAAAGCCAGCGGGCAGGTGCGGCGTTTCAGCGGCGGTGTCCTGGCCGGAACGTCGGCACTCGATCTCGCCGTCAACAGCAACAACGAACGCGGCCTGCTCGGCATCGCGCTCGATCCGAACTTCTCGAGCAACGGCTACACCCACCTCTATTACAGCGCGAGCACTACCACGAGCGATACGACGAGCGCCGGCGGCTGGCTCGATAACCGGGTGGCACGCTATCAGTGGAACGGCTCCACGCTGACCGATACCGGGGTGTCGAGAACATTCGGCAGCAGTCTCGACGGCCAGACCAACGGCCCCAATCACAATGGTGGACCGCTGGTGTTCGGCGCCGACGGCAAGCTCTACGGCGCCACCGGTGACCTCAATCGCAATCGGACGGAACAGAATGCGGGCGGTGGCCTGTCCTCCAACGTCGGCGGACTGTACCGGCTGAATTCGGACCTCACCACGCCGG
>Ga0163144_10010927_pt1 | contig 19277 bp, 16 predicted proteins | sample OliLak19BULKMAT1_FD_123175 | JGI IMG/M metagenome (GOLD analysis project Ga0163144, IMG submission 123175) | Freshwater microbial mat bacterial communities from Lake Vanda, McMurdo Dry Valleys, Antarctica - Oligotrophic Lake LV.19.BULKMAT1 | ecosystem: Environmental > Aquatic > Freshwater >... | reverse complement strand
CTTAATTTTGTTTTTAAAAAAGCTACATACTTTAACCATAAAATCTTTTTTACCACCCTTCATTATTACGCTTTTTGTAAGTGTATTTTTGTTTTTTTTGGTAGAAGTTGTAATTACTTATTTAGATGATTTAATTGGTAAAGGTTTAAAAACAAGCGATTTAATTAAACTTTTTGTATATGCTTGGATAGCTATAATCCCACAGTGTATTCCTTTAGCGGTGCTATTAGCATCAATTATGAGTTTTGGTAATATGGCCGAAAATTATGAATTAGCGGCAATGAAATCTAGCGGGTTATCCTTATTTAAAATTATAAAACCTGTTTTTGTTGTAATTGTTATTTTAGCGGGTTTAACATTTTTATTCAATAATTTTATTTTACCAACCGTGCATTTAAAATCGCAATCTTTGTTATTTGATATTCGTCAAAAAAAACCAGCGGTAAGTATTAAAGAAGGTATTTTTTACAATAAAATAGAAAATTACACATTGCGCGTTGGTAAAAAATCGGCTAATAAGGATACTTTAAAAGATATTTACATTTACGATCATAGCGCACACATGGGCAATATGGTGCAAATGTATGCCAGTACAGGCAAAATTACAACAACATCAGATACTAGCGCTTTAGTTTTAATTTTAAGAGATGGCAATAGGTACGAAGAAGTTGTGGGTCCTAATACTGCAACACATAAAAAACCTTTATCGCAATTAAACTTTAAACAATTACAGGTAAATATTGAGTTGGTAGATTTTAAATTAAAACGTACCGACGAAAATGCGTTTAAAGGACATGAAGAAATGCTAAATATTTGGCAAATAGACTCGGTTGCCGATAGCACAAAACGTCGTTTAAGTAAACGTGCGTTAGAATTGAACCGCCAATCGCGAGAGTATTTTTTTACTAGAACCTCTGCATTTATAAATCAAAGTAAACAAACTAAACAAACAAAACAAGTGCTAATAAAACAATTTATGGATAGTTTAAAGCCTGCCGATTTTACTAAAATTATCGAAAATGGTTTAACTACAGCCCGAAGTAACCTAAGTTATATTGATGCTGCCGCCATTAATTTCGAAACAGATCAGTTAGAAATTAATCGTTTTTTAGTAGAATGGCATAAAAAAATTGTAGTATGTTTTGCTTGTATTATTTTATTTTTTGTGGGCGCACCTTTAGGTGCAATTATTAAAAAAGGTGGCTTGGGCCTGCCTGTTGTAGTGGCTGTATTTTTCTTTTTAGCTTATTTTATTTTAACCGAAGCATTTACTTCATTAGCCTATGATACTGTAATGCCGGTTTGGCAGGCTATGTGGGCTCCGCTTTTAATTTTTTTACCGATAAGTATTTTTTTAACTTATAAAGCTGCAAAAGATAGTGCTATTTTTGATGTTACTATTTATTACACTTGGATTACAAAATTATTTAAGTCTAAAAAAATTGCTTAAGTTATTACAAATATCAAATAAAGCCCCTTACCCTGCTAATGATGGCAGTAGTATTGCTATTTACAATATGGCGCGAGGCTTTATCGAAAATAATGTTGAATTACATTTATTAACTATAAATACAAAAAAACATTTTAAAGCTGATTCGGATGTGCCAGTACATTTTAAACTTAAAAGTAATTACACGTCAGTTTATAAAGATACTGATACCAATGTTGCAGGAGCAATTTTAAATTTATTTTCAAAGCAATCGTATTTTGTAAGTCGCTTTTATTTTATTGATTTTGAAATTAAATTGATTAAACTGTTAAAACAAAATAATTTTGATGTTATACAGCTTGAAGGTTTATTTATGGCCGTTTATCTTAATGTTATTAAAAAATACAGCAAAGCCAAAATTCTATTACGCGCTCATAATGTTGAGCATTTAATTTGGGAGCGACATATAAAAAACGAAAGAAATCCGCTTAAAAAATGGTACATTAAATTACAAACAAAACGCTTAAAACAATTTGAAATAGAAATATTTAATAAAATAAATGCAATAATTTCTATAACTAATTTTGATAAAGCCGAATTTGAAAAGTTACAATGTAAAAAACCAATATTTACTTGTATAACTGGCGTTAATGTAAATGAATATCAGCAAAAAATTAGCGAAGTAATTAAACCTAATACAATTTTTTATTTTGCATCTATGGATTGGATGCCCAATCAAGAAGCTGTAAAATGGTTTTTAGATAATTGCTGGGATACCATACAAAAATCCGTTCCCGAGGCTAAATTTATTATTGCTGGTCGTGGAATGCCAAATAATTTAAAACAATTAAATAAACCAAATGTAGTTGTAATTGAAAGCGTAACTAATGGTAAATTATTTTATCAGCAACATCATATTATGGTTGTGCCTTTATTAAGTGGCAGTGGTTTACGAATAAAAATTATTGAAGGTATGGCTTATGGTAAAGCTATTGTTAGCACAAGCGTGGGAGCTGAGGGCATAAATTACACCAATAATTTAAATATTGTAATTGCTAACGGAGCAAAAGAATTTTCGCAAAAGGTTATTGAGGTTTTACAAAACAAAGAATTACAACTTCGAATACAAAAAAACGCAACAGAGTTTGCCTTCCAAAAGTTTGATAATACAAAAGTTGTAGCTGAATTAATAAACTTCTATAATCAATTATTAAATGTATAATTTTTGGTTGATATTTTTTTTTAGTTCAGTAGCACTTATTTTGCATACTTATCTATTGTATCCTTTTTTTGTTATTTTATTTTTTAATAAACAAAAAAAACAAATTAACAGTTACTTGCTTAATGATAGTTTGCCTAAAATTACGCTACTAATTGCAGCTTACAATGAAGAATTAATTATTGAAAAAAAATTAAAATCTGTAATTAATACAAATTATCCTCTTGATAGAATTCATATTATAGTAGGCTCGGATGCTAGCACAGATAACACGAACCAACTTGTTTTAAACTTTAAAAATAAATTTAGTAATATTGATTTAATAAATTTTGAAGGTAGAACCGGAAAAATAAATATCATTAATCACCTTCAAACTCTTGTAAAAACAAATATTTTTATTTTAAGTGATGCCAATGTTTTATTTACCCCCAATACTATATTTGAACTAATAAAACAATTTAAAGATTTAAATGTAGGTTTAGTTGCTGCTAATATTGTAAAACAATCGCCAATAATAAAAGGCATTATTACGCAGGAAATAAATTATTTAAATATTGAAAATAGAATAAAGTTATCCGAAAGTAATGCATGGCAAGCTATAATGGGTGCAGAGGGGGGTTGTTTTGCCATAAGTAATAATGTTTTTGAGTCGGTACCAAAAAATTTTATTGTTGACGATTTTTTTATTACACTTAAAGTTATACAACAAAAAAAATATACATTATTTAACAAAAATGCTATTTGCTACGAAGATGTATTAGACGATAAAAAAGCAGAGTATCGCCGTAAAGTACGTATTAGTACCGGAAATTTCCAAAACTTAAATTATTTTAAAACTATGTTATTACCTTTTTTTAAAGGTACAGCTTTTGCATTTTTATCTCATAAAGTACTGCGTTGGTTAACACCTTTTTTTTTAATTAACTGTTTAGTTTCTTCTTTTTTTTTAGCCCAGTATTCTATAATTTTTTTATGGTTATTTGTTTGCCAATTAATTTACATGTGTTTGCCTTTTATTAATAATTTTATTGCTATAAAACTAAAACCAATAAATTTTGTAAGCCATTTTTATTTAATGAACTTTGCCCTATTAAACGGATTTTTTAATTATTTGAAAGGTGTAAAATCTAATATTTGGCAGCCAGTAAAGCGGAATGTTTAAGATTATTTAATCGCTATTATAATCTTAAAAAATAAAATAAACATAAATTTTATGCCTCAAGCACTATTAAATACCCAATTCACATTACAATCAATAACAAAAGTTGCAGAACAATTATTGCAATTAAATCAAAAAACAGTATTGTTTGATGCGCCAATGGGTGCAGGTAAAACAACTTTAATAAAAGAAATGTGTAAGCAATTGGGTAGCAGCGATAATTTTAGTAGTCCAACTTACCAATTAGTTAACGAATATAAATATGCGAACGGTAAAGTTTTCCATTTCGATTTATTTCGACTAAAAACGGTAGAAGAATTATTAGATATAGGTTTTGAAGATTACATTAAACCAACAAATTTTTGTTTTATTGAATGGCCTAATTTAGCTGAAGAATTTTTAGAATTTGGTTTTATAAAAGCAACTATTACCGTTAACGAAAACGCTCGTTTTTTAAGCGTAATAAAATTTTAAGCAAAAAAAAACCATTCAAATTACTGAATGGCTTTTAATTATTTACAATGTAAAGTTTAATTTAGAAAAGATTTATTTTTTATTTTATCAATATTTCCAAATTATTTTAAATTTTTACAGTGTTTAAATTAGTATTTACTTCACCTCAACCTCTTTAGCTACAATTTCTGTAACGTATTTTTTAACACCGTTTTTATCTACGTAGCTACTGTTTTTTATTTTACCATCAACACTCACATGACTACCTTTTTTTAGTATGGTTTCTAATTCAAGTGCTAATTTACCCCAAACACTTATAAAGTGCCATTGAGTATCGGTTGCGATTTCACCTTTTGTTGTTTTATATTCTTCATTGGTTGCTAACGAAAATTTTATCAATTTATTTCCGTCGCCAAAAGTTTTTACTTCGGGGGCATTACCCAAATTGCCTGTTAATTGTACTCTGTTTATTACATTCATAATTATATGTTTTTTTATTATTTTTATTATTTTATTTAATTGTTTATTTATTTGCGTGCTAAAATAGTTAAGCTGCTTTTTGATAAGATACAAATAGTTCATTAGCTACAATTTCGGTTATATTTTTTTTTACACCATCTTTTCCTGTGTAAAGTCGGTTTAACAATTTACCGTCAACTGTTACTTCTGTACCCTTGTGTAAAATACGCTCTGCAATATTAGCTAAGCTGCCCCATGTTATTATAGTGTGCCATTGTGTGTTGGTTACAACTTCGCCTTGTTTGTTTTTGTAATACTCGCTTACTGCAATATTAAACTTAGTTAGTTTGCTGCCGCTTTCTAATATTTTTACTTCAGGCTCTGCTCCTAAGCGGCCAATTAATTGTACGTGATTTTTAATGTTCATCATAACTTTTGTTTTTTAAATTATTATATATTTTTGATTGTTTGCCGATTTAAGTTTTAAAATTATTGCGCTACTTATTTCGATGGTACAAAGGTATTGCAACAAAAAAACACTATTCGGTTATTAAGTATTTAGATACGCATAAAAGTAATTGTAGTCGTTTGTTATCGAATATTCAATAATGATTAAATAGTCTTAAAGCACTGATTTTATTCAGAATTTTTACTTTTTTTAAATTAACTTTTGATTGTTATTTTTTCCTTTAAATTTCTTATTATTTTTTATTTCAAAAGTAATTTACTGTATAATAAACGCTTACTAATAGAAATTTGGTAATTAAATAATTAAAATTGTTACAAAATATAAAAGCCCTATTAATAAATAGGGCTTTGGTAAATTTAATGTTAAACAAAAAACCCCCCGCAAGCGGAGGGTTTTTATTACTTTTTCTTAGCTGCTTTCTTAGCTGCTTTTTTAGGAGCTGCTTTTTTAGGAGCTGCTTTTTTTACTGCCTTCTTTGCTGCTTTTTTAGGAGCTGCTTTTTTAGCTGTAGCTTTTTTAGCTGGTGCTTTTTTTGTTGCCATGGTTATTTTTGTTTTTAAGATTTGTTGATACGAAGTAAATAAATTATTTAATGTTATGTATATATTAAGGTTTTATTTTTTCAACAACAAATTGTTCAAATTGTTAATAGCGCAATTTATATTTAATTTTTTTTTATTATATATATAAAATTTAAATTAAATATAAAAATATAAAGCTTTGCATGTATTGATTTTACTGATATTACAGCGTAACGTAAATTTTTTATAGTACCTAAAATAATTGTTATACATTTAAGTAATAATTTTTTTTCGAGTTAAAAATAATTATTCTTTTATTAATATTTCTTCTTCAACTTCCCAATCTGCTATTACTTTTATTGTTTTTGAATGTAAAATTACCTGTTCGGGTTGTTTATTTTGCAGATAATTTCCTGTATTCCATTTTTTATCTCCATTCGTATCAATTATAATTTTTACTTGGTAAGCAGCTGGTAAAACATCAGTAAATTCAATAGTTTTAGCGTTAGTGCCTGCTAAACTTAATGTTAAAAAACTGTCTCTAATTACTTCATTTTTATCATTAATTAATTGTACAACATAACTTTGTTTTTTATTAAATAAAAGTTTTAATGTCAATTTCCCAAAATCTAATTTATTATCGGTTTTAAAATTTTGCTTAATACTATCGTTATATAATTTATTTTCTGAGTAAAATGCAGCCGTATCTATTTTTAAAGTATATGCCGTAGCTGGTTTAAATATAGTTTGCAACTGTATGCTGTAAGGGCTTATCCATAATGCTTTTACAGGTAATGTTGATATTAAACTATCATCCTTACTAGTAATTTTTATTTTGCTTAAATCTGTTTTTACTGTATCCATTAAACTTAAAAATGTAAGTTGCAAATTGTTGTTTAATGCTAATCTATCCCCAAAAAGGTTTGTTTTTAAGTTTGGATACTTTTTAAACACTTTATTTTGTTTTGGTAAGCTAATAATTAATGTATCCATTTTTTTAGATTCTAAATTTGTACTTAGCAGTTTTAAAGTATCGTTTAAAGATTTATAATAAATAGCAATTGTGTCTCTCTGACTTGAGTTTAATGGAAAGTAAAGGTTTTCACCCTCTAATTTATTAAATAATGAAATTGAAATTTTAGCTCGTTTATTTAAAATTATATTTGAATAACCATAGTATGGCGAATTTATTTTTTTAATAAATACTTTACTTGCAATTTCTTGAAAAGCTTTTAATTTTATGATTGTATCATTTATTAAAACCAAATTAGTATCTCTAAATGCAATTTTTTCAGTTTCGCCATTGTATAAGTAGTTTTTATTTTTATCGGTAAAAGCAATAATTTTAAATTCACTTTTAGGTAAGTTTTCAAACATAAATTCTCCGTTAGCATTTGTACGGCAAGCATAATTGGGTATTGTAGTATAACCTAAACTGTCCTTAATTTCTTTACTATCATATAAGCCAACCACCATGTCTGCAACTGGTTTGGCATTAAATTCTTCAATTATAATACCTTTTATCTTTAAAGTGTCAATAAAATTTCCAGTACTAAATACGTAATCAAAATTAGTAAGCATATTTCCTTCATGCATATCGGCAATGGCATTTCCAAAATAAAAACGATAAGTAGTATTTGGAAGCAAGTCTTTGCTATTTAATTTTATTTTAATTTTTTTTCCATCGGCAATAATCTCAGGTTCAGTTTTTAGTTTTGGTGTTATTAAAAGCTGATTGGCAAGGTCTTTTAATTGCACAAATTCGTTAAAACGCAATATAATTTCATCATAATTAAAATTAACAGATTTAATTCTTGGCATTGCTTCCATCAACTTTGGTGGCGTGGCGTCTCTTAAACCTCCGTTTAATGAGCCTACTTGAGCGCATTTTGTAAATACTAAGATTACTATAATTAATATAGCTATTATTTTAAAAAAACTAACTTTCATTTATAAGTACATAAAAGTAATTACAATATTTTATTTAATTAACTTTACAAAAAGCTATTTTGATACAATATTATTTAGGCATATTTAAAAAATTATCGGTTTATAAAGTTTTTAATTTTATAAAATTGTATTATGGCTTTTATTATTCGCGATTAATAAATAAACCTATTCAGTTTGGTTTACCTATATCTATTAGTATCGAGCCCACTACAAGTTGTAATTTACGATGCCCACAATGCCCAAGTGGTTTGCGCGAATTTTCTCGCCCAACGGGTATGTTGCAATCCGCCTTATTCGAAAAAATAATTGTGCAATTAAAAACTCATTTGCATAGTTTAACGTTTTATTTTCAAGGCGAACCTTATTTAAACCCCGATTTTTTAAAAATGGTAAGTTTCGCTAATCAATATAAAATTTACACTGCAACAAGCACTAATGCACATTATTTAAACGAAGAAGCAGCCGTTAATACTATTAATAGTAAGTTAGATAAGTTAATAATTTCGGTTGATGGTATAACACAAGATGTTTACGAGCAATACCGAATTGGCGGAAAAATTGATAAAGTAATTGAAGGAACAAAAGAAATATTAAAACAAAAAAAATTATTAAAAAGTAAAACACCACATGTTGTTTGGCAATTTGTAGTTTTTAAACCCAATCAGCATCAAATTGAAGCAGTAAAAAAATTGGCTAAAGAATTAGGTGTTGATGAAGTAAAAATAAAAACAGCTCAAATTTATGATTTTGAAAATGGGCATAATTTAATACCCGACTTAGAAAATTATTCGCGCTACAAAAAAAATATAAATGGTAAATTTGAAATAAAAAATAAACTGCTTAATCAATGCTGGCGAATGTGGCAAGGATGTGTAATTACGTGGGATGGAAAAATTGTACCTTGTTGTTTTGATAAAGATGCAAAATACAAACTAGGTAACCTACAAAAGCAATCGTTTAAAAGTATTTGGTTTAGCGATAGCTATAACAATTTTAGGAAATCGATTTTAAAAAGCCGCAACCAAATTGATATTTGCACAAATTGTACCGAAGGTACAAAAGTGTGGGCTTAATTGCCATTCAATAATTTTAAAGCTTCAGTAGGATTTTCAACTGAAATGATTAATTTTTTAAATCGCTCATTTTCTAATTCTATTACTATCACATTATTTTTATTTACAATATCTAAAAAAAATAACTCTTTATTTTTAAAATTATAAAAATTACCAGCATTTATTACACCTGGTAAGCCAGTACCAAAAATTCTTATACCATGCCATTTATTAAATTCGTTTTCCGAAAAATAAGCCTTTTTAATATAAGTATTTGGTGTTTTTATTTTATTTCGAAAAGCCCAAATTTTATGCAATCCTTTCATCTCAAATACTGTTTCTGTTTTATCTTTATGTATGCTTACCATTTTATTTTTATGTAATAGGTATTAATAAAGTTAATCATTTTACGCTTAATATCAAAGCAAATTAACATTTTTAAATAATGCGTTTACACATCTTTCTCCATCCATTGCTGCACTCACAATCCCACCAGCATAACCGGCACCTTCGCCACAAGGAAATAAATTTTTTAATTGTGGATGATGTAACAAATCTTTATCGCGGGGTATTCGAACTGGCGTAGATGTTCGCGATTCAACACCAACAATCACCGCATCATTTGTTAAATAACCGCGCATTTTATTTTCAAAATTTTTAAAGGCTTCCTTAAGTGATGAGCCAATTAATTTACCCAAAACTAATTGCATATCTACACTTTTTAAGCCAGGCTGATAACTACAATTTGGTAAACTGTTACTAATTTTTCCATTCACAAAATCTTGTAAACCCTGTGCCGGTGCTGTTTGAGTTTTACCACCAAATTCCCAAGCATTTTTTTCTAATTGTTTTTGAAATTCCAAGCCTGCTAATGCACCATAATTTTTATATTCATCAAAATCTTTTAATTCTAATCCAACAACAATGCCACTATTAGCGTAAGGGTTATTTCGCTTACTTGGGCTCCATCCGTTAGTTACTACTTCTTGTTGATGGGTTGCGCAAGGGGCAATAATTCCTCCGGGACACATACAAAACGAATACACGCCATAACCTTTTACCTGATTTACCAGACTATAACTCGCTGCTGGTAAGTAATTACGTTTCTCAATAACGTTTTGTAAATTGTTGCACGAATATTGTATTTTGTCAATTAAGTTTTGTGGATGTTCAACCCTTACACCCAATGCAAATGGTTTGGCTTCAATTAAAATATTTTTTTTATAAAGAAGTTCGTAAATATCTCTTGCTGAATGTCCAGTTGCTAATATTAAATTTTGAACGGGTAATTCATGTTCGCTATTTTCTTTTATAATTTTTATAGATTTAATTTTATACTTCTCTACTCCAAAGTCAATTAATTTTGAGTGAAATATAATTTCGCCGCCAAATTTTAAAATCGTTTCACGTATATTTTCAATAAGTTGTGGTAATTTATTTGTACCAATGTGCGGATGCGCATCTACCCTAATTTCATCGGTAGCGCCATGATACACAAATGTTTTTAAAATTTTATCAATGTCGCCACGTTTGTTTGACCGTGTGTAAAGTTTACCATCACTATAAGTTCCTGCCCCACCTTCGCCAAAACAATAATTACTTTCGGGGTTTACCAATTGTTCTTTATTTATTTTTGCTAAATCTCTCCTTCTTTCTTTTACATTTTTTCCTCGTTCAATAATAATTGGTTTTATGCCCAATTCTAAACAACGTAAAGCGGCAAAAAGTCCTGCCGGGCCAGCGCCAATAATATGACAAGTTTTTTTTGATTGAGAGACATCTATATAATTAACTATAATTTGGTCGGTTATAATTTTTTCATCTACACTTGCTAAAACCGTTAAATTTATTTTTATATCTCGTTTGCGTGCATCTATACTGCGTTTAATAATTTTTATTAGTAAACTTTTTTCTGCTGATAAAAATAAAACTTCTCGTACTTCTTCTTTTAATAATTGCTCGTTTAAAGCTGTTTGCGGGCTAACTTGTAGTTGTAATATTGTTTGCATTTGTAGGTTATTTAAATTAATTCATTTTATATAATTTACAAGCACTATATATCAAAGATTAAGATTGCTAAAATCTTACCGCAAATCTTGTTATACTGCTAAGTACATTATATAAAACACATTTAATCCATAATTTTTAATAAATAAATTATAAAAAGTGCATTTTTTTACCCTTCAAAAGTAATTGAAAAAACTACCATTCGCGATCTAATTTTATCTAGGCTATTACTAAAAACGCTGTTCTCGGGTCTAAGTAAATTTTTTGTACCTGTTTGTAATTTTATTTCTAATCCCAATTTAAAATATTGTAAATAAAAATCAGTTCCTATACCAGCACTGTAATAAAAATCGTCGCGCTTTAATTTAATATTTTCATCTAATTGGTTTGGGCCACCACTAGCAACACCTGCCGCTTTTTTTTTGGCAGCTAAATCTAACTGATATCCTCCACCACCAATAATATAAGCACTAAAATTACCGAGTCGTTTACTTTGTATTTTAACTTCGATGGGTGCTAAAATAAAAGCCGACTCTACAGTTTTTTGAAATACTTTAAAACTATCTAAGCCATCGTTACTTAATGTATATTCTATTTTTCGCGAACCAAAACTAATACTAGGCGTGCAGCGTAATCTAATGTACTCATGTACTCTAAAATCAGATACTATCCCAATTGCAAAACCAGGAGCAGGTTCTGTATAAACGCTTCTTACCCTATATCGTGTGCCAATACCTTTTTCAAAAATAACAGTATCTGGAAATTGAGAATTTGGTTTAGTATTTAACCTAAAATCGGTTCTATTACCTGCAATTGTAAAACCAAAATGAAACTGACTTTTGTAAAACTTAGGCAAATTTATACCATAACCATCATTTTGCTGAGAGAATAATGGTACAGAAAAACACAACAAAATAAGTATTAAACAAACCTTTTTCAGATATTATAAACGCTTTTACAAATAAAAAATTGTATAAAGGTACGGATAAGAAATGTTAAATGTTAAATATTAAATGAATCAAGCCTTCACATATTAACAACAATTTGCGCAAATAATTAAATAAAATTAGTTGTATTCGTCTCTAAAAAACTTTGTTTCTCCGTGCGTTGTGGTAAAAATCTACAAAAAATAATTATAAATTAATACTCCAATTGCACAAACCCCTTAAACGTAGTTAAATTTACATCGTTTAGTTGCAAAATATAATAGTAGGTGCCGCTTGGTAGTTTATTACTTCCCGTTTTGCCTTGTGCGTTTGGCTTTCCATTCCAATCGTTAACATAAGGTTTGCTGCTATACACCATATTTCCCCAACGGTTAAAAATTTGTAACTCATTAAGTAAATAATTATCTAAACCTTTTATAGTAAAAAAGTCGTTTAAATTATCGCCGTTAGCGGTTACAATTTCGGGTATAATGCCTAAGCCTTCTGTTACCTTAATATCTATAGAATACTGAGTAGTGCAGTTACCATTAATACTTGCAAATAAAGTTACTACATAATTACCTGGTGTATTATAACTACTGCTGGTGTTAGTAGTAGTTTGCGAACTACCATTACCCAATACCCAACTGTAAGTATTTGCCCCTGTACTTTGGTTTGTAAAATTTACACTTAAAGGTGCTGGGCCTGAATTTACATTTGGTACAAAATTTGCGTTCGTATTGCCATTTGTAACAGTAATTACTGTTTGGGTGCTACAACCTGTAATAGCATCACTTGCTATTAATGTATACGTACCACCCGTATTAATAGTTGCGTTATTTAAATTAGATGGCCCAACAATACCTGGTCCAACCCATGTTAAACTGTAAGTTAATGGCACAGCACCTGCCGAAAGAGAGGCAGTTTGACCCGCACATAATAAAGTGGCAGTAGTAATTGGCGATAAATTAGCTAAACTTTGTTGTGTAAGTGTTACACTATAAATAGCGTTACCACAACTATTTGATAATGAAGCAGTGTAAATACCCGCATTATTAACTACAATGGCATTAGTTAGTTCGCCTGTACTCCATGTAAAACTGCCTGCACTACCTGCTGGTGTTAAAGTAGCTTGTTGCGTTGGGCATAAAAGTAAACTGCTAGCGTTAATACTAAATGATGGTGCGGCACCTGTTATTACAGTGGCTGTTTGTATGCTATTGCCGCAACTATTACTAGCTGTAACCGTATAAACGCCTGCTGCGGATGTTGTAATTGAATTTGTTGTTGCGCCCGTCGGATTCCACAAATATGTTGCACCAGCAATTTGGGTTGCAACTATATTAGCACTTTGTGCGCCACATATGTTAAAAGTACTATTATTTAAATTAATATTTGGAACAGATGTAACAGTAATTGTTTGAATAGAATTTACCGACGTACATGTATTAGCCGAATTTACAGTATAAGTGGTAGTAACAGTTGGCGATACTACTATTGCCGCATTATTTGAACCAGTATTCCAAGTATAAGTGCCTGTACTTGAATTTGCAGTTAAAGTAACTGAACTACCACCGCATAAGGTGTTAGTAGATGCAGAAGAGTTAATGGTGGCACCCGACGATACCGTTACACTAAAATTATTAAATATTGCTGCCCCACATTGCCCGGTTGTTGCAGCCAAATAATTGCCCCCAGTAGTTACCGCAATTGTTGCTACATTTATTGCACCTGTGCTCCAACTAGTATTTATAGTGCCAGTATTTGCCACATTAGTAACTGATACCGAAAGCACCGCCGTTTGTGTTGGGCAAATAGTAATGTTTGTAGCACTGCTTATAACATTAGGTGTTTGATTAATAACAAATGTTAAAGTAGTATTTGCAGTTTGCCCACCACCTGCACACGTGCGGGTAGCTTGGGCAGAAAGCGTTATTACACCAACATCGCCACTACCAGGTGTGTAAGTATTGTTTGTTCCAGCCGTTAATGTTGAAGCAAATGTGCCAAAACCACCAGACCAAATTATATTATCATAAATACCGCCCGAAACAGTTGAAGTAATGCTTAAAGGTAAACCAATACAAGCTGAATTAGGCATTGTAGTTATAATATTTAAAGGAATAACCGGAACTGAACAGCCATTATTTATATAAGTTTGAGTTCCTACGGCATTAAATAAAACGGCGCCCCCATCTTGAGCCCCAGGCAATTGACTTTGATTAAGTAATTGTGCTCTATCATAAATTACAACATCTGAACACGTGGGTGGTGAAGTAAAGTTCATTGTTAAAGTTCGGGTTCCTACACCAAAATTGGCAAAATGTCCAGAAGTATTTCCTACACATTGAAAAATAATAGTTAATGTTTCAGATAAATTTGCAAAACTTTGCGCGCTCGGATTCATATTTTCGCTAGTAATCATTAGTATTTTACTATTAGCTGGCAACACCCCGCCAATAGGTTCAACTAATAAACCACATGCTGTTATCGAAGAATTTATTGCAGCAACTTTAGCTGCGGTGCCTGCATTTTGGCAAATCCCAAGCCAAGGATTTGAACCATTTGGCCAATTTACAATTAAATTTGCAGTGTTTAATGCTACCGCACCAACCCTAAATGTAACCATTTCGTTTTGCCCTTCATTTCCGCCATCGCAACCATCCACTAAAATAGTTTCAATTTCAAAACACTGCGCATTAATATTTAAACTTGTTAAAACAATTAAAAAGGTAACAGCTAAAATTTTTTTCATAAGTGGTTTAAATGTGCAATTTGTAAAAATATGTTTTAATTATTTAAATGTAGTTTAGTTGTATATTATTTTTTTGTAACTAAAGTTACCATCAATACTTACTCTAATTAAATAAATGCCTTTAGCAAATTGGTTTAGTTTTAATAAAGTACTCGAACTACTAACTTTTTCTTCTAAAAGCAATTTACCAGTATAATCTAAAACCTCAATTTTATTTTCGGTATTTGGGTTATACTCGCTATTTATTAATATTTCGCCTGTATTGGTTGGGTTGGGTGCAACGGTAAATTCTAAAGGTTTTTCGGTATTAATAACTTCTATTTTTGAGTAGGTAAAAGTACCATCATTGTCGGTTTGCTTTAATCTGTAATAACTTATACCTTTTAATGGCTGAGTATCAAAATCTTTATAATTTATAATTTGGTTACTATTACCTTTAGCTTTTAGGTTAGATATAATTTCAAAATTAATACCATCTTTACTTCGCTCTACTTCAAAATAGTTATTGTTAAGTTCGTTTGCCGTTGTCCAATTTATATTAACTGCTTTGTAATTGTACTTAGCGGTAAAGTTGGTTAATTCTATTGGTAAAGTACTACATCCAATGTTTGAAGCAACCGTTTGATTTGTAAAAAATATTACCAAAACATCATCTATCGCAAAATGACAGTCATTTTGAGGATCGTTAGGATCATTCCATCTTAATAATATATAACTATTGTTGGGAATATTTGCAGCTATAGTCAAGCAACCTGAACTTAAATTTGAAGAAACTGAACCCGGGTATCCTAAACCTTGGCTACCAGTATTAGCAACAGCAACAAATTGAGATTGCGTATAATTAAGCGCAGGTACAACAATACCACCACCAGCTGTAATTGGAATAGTTGCACCAGATATTACATAATCAAAAGATAAAACATTTGTTGCAGCAGAGGTATTGCCACCTTGTGAAACCTGAAAACCACTATAATTTACTGAAAAACTTTTTATTGTTTGACCAGAAGTGTTTCGAAAAAGTACACCAAATTGTATATTACCCGTTCCACCACTTGCCCTTGAACCAATTTTTCTATTATTACTGGCTCCAAAAGTGTACGGATATCTACCACCAGTGTTAGTGGGTGCCCCAATATTTTGCTCTAGATTTATTGCTCCATCGTAAGCCCAACCTGTAAAAGTTGCAAAAACACCAGCGGTTATTGCAGTTGTTCCAAAACCTTGTGTGTAAGTGTAATTTGGAGAAATTATCAATACTTGACCTTTACTGAAGGTTATTAAACATACTAAAACTAAAATTATACCTACCTTTTTCATTAATACTATTTTAATAATAAATAATAAAAAGTGGTTTGGGATGGTCTACCTTTTAATGTGCAAAAAGACTCCTGTAGGTTGTTCACTTTTATAAACAATTTGTTGTTACAAATTTAGTGCATTAAAAAGCTTTAGTAAAAAGTTATAGTAAAGTTAGTGTTACCATACTGTTAATTAACATTTAATACTATTAAAAAAAAAGTACCTACAAAACTATTTTAAAAAAACAAAATACTATGCACAAAGTATTTTTAAAGCACTAATTACCCTCAAATAAAAATAAATCTAAAAAAATATTTCTCCTTACAATAAAAAGTGTATATTTGCACCCCGTTTTAAAATTTAATTAATTGATTTTAAACGTTTTGAAACATGACAAAGGCAGACATCGTTAACGAAATAGCAGAAAAAACCGGTATTGAAAAGATGGCAGTTCAAGCAACCGTAGAAGCGTTTATGAAAACCATTCGCAACTCAATGATTGACGGTAAAAATGTGTATTTGCGTGGTTTTGGTACTTTTGTGGTAAAACGACGCGCCGAAAAAATTGGGCGCAATATTAGTAAAAATACTACTGTAGTTATACCAGCACATTATATACCAACATTTAAGGCTGCAAAAACTTTTAGCGATAGAGTTAAACGCAATGTAAAAACCGCCGAACCTGTTAAAAATATAGATTAAAGCATATATGAGCGTCAAAAAATCACAGTTATTTTTAGTTTTAGGCGCTTTAGTACTATTCGTTCTTTTATATATTGCACCAAAAATTGCACCTAACTCGGTTAACGACGACAAAACAGTCGTAAATAGCACAGCGTCAAATGTTAATCTAAATGCTACTATTGATGTGTATGTTAATTTAGCTTTAAAAAATTTAGAGCCTCAAAAAAAACAAAACTTCGATAAATTAGTAGCTTTAAAAAATTATGATAGTACCGTAACTTTTTGGGATAAACAAAAACGACCAGATGTAGCATCTTTTTACGTAGAAGAAATAGCCAAAAAACAACCAACAGCCCAAAATTGGTTTAAAGCAGGTAACCGTTATTATTACGCTATTCAGTTTAGTCAAGATCAAACTGAAGTGCCAATTTTGTACCAATGCGCTATGCGGTGTTTTAACAATGGTTTAAAATTAGAACCAAACAATGTTGATTCTAAAATAATGTATGCCAGTTGTTTTGTTGAAGGAACCAACCAACCAATGGAAGGTATTACTTTACTTAAACAAATTGAAAAAACAGATAGTAATAATGTAAAATTACAAATGACGTTTGCATCGTTTTCGCAAAAAAGTAACCAAATTGATAAAGCTATTTACCGTTACAACAAAATTTTGCAATTAGATAGCAATAACATTTCCGTTTATTTATACTTAGCGGATATTTACGAACAGCAAAGCAATACGCAAAAAACCATTGAAGTTTTAGGAAAGTACGCTTCTAAAATTACCGACCCAACTGCCAAATTAGAAATTACAAAGTACATACAACAATTAAAAATTAAATAAAATTATTAACCATTAAAATTTAAATTTTATGCCAAGCGGAAAAAAAAGAAAAAGACATAAAATGGCGACACATAAACGCAAAAAACGTTTACGTAAAAATCGTCATAAGAAAAAATAATTAGTTAAAAGCTATTATTTAAAAATAATTAAACTTTAGCGGAAGAGTATACACTCGTTCCGTTATTGTTGTTTTTTATATTTTATTGTATAAACCCCTATCAGGGTTTTAAAAAATTTAGGTTAACCCTGATAGGGGTAACCAAACATACTTAAAACATTACCGCGTGAATCAAGAATTAGTAATTAATTCCACGCCTAACGAAGTTGTAATTGCGCTACTGCACGATAAACGTTTAGTAGAATTACATCGCGAAAAGAATAATTCAGAATTTTCGGTAGGCGATATTTATTTAGGAAAAGCCAAAAAAATAATGACTGGCTTAAATGCTGTATTTGTAGATGTTGGCTACGAAAAAGATGCTTTTTTACATTATCTCGATTTAGGCCCGCAAGCCAACTCGTTTATTAAGTATGTTGAAACCGTGCAAAACGGCAAACAAAATGCCAGCAACTTAATGTATTTTAAAAACGAGGGCGATATTAAAAAAGATGGTAAAATTAACGATGTTATAAAATCAGGTCAAAACCTATTGGTGCAAGTGGCCAAAGAGCCTATTAGTGCAAAAGGTCCGCGCATTACAACCGAAATTAGTTTGGCTGGTCGTTACCTAGTATTAATTCCATTTGCCGAAAAAATTTCGGTTTCTTCAAAAATTAGAAAAGTAGAAGAAAAAAATCGTCTTAAAGAATTAATGCAATCTATTAAACCAAAAAACTTTGGTGTAATAGTGCGCACTGTTGCCGAAAACCAAACAGTTGCCGAGTTAGAGGCCGATTTAAAAGATTTAATTAAAAAGTGGGACGAATGTTTTAAAGCACTTAAAGAATCGCAACCGCCTATGCGCGTTTTGGGCGAAGGCGATAGAACAAACACCATTTTACGCGATTTTTTAAATGCTTCGTTTAATGCCATTCACGTTAACAGCCCACAAGTTTACGAAGATTTAAAAACATATATTAAAACTATTGCACCCGATAAAGTTGATATTTTAAAATTATACACTGGCAAAATTCCAATTTTTGATGCATATAGTATCGAAAAACAAATAAAAGCTTTATTTGGTAAAACCGTACACATGAAAAGCGGTGCCTATTTGGTAATTGAGCATACTGAGGCCTTACACGTGTTTGATGTAAACAGCGGCAACCGTTCAAAAAGCGAAAGTAGCCAAGAAGAAAATGCCCTTGAAGTTAATTTAGAAAGTGCAGTTGAGGTTGCCCGTCAGCTTAAATTGCGCGATATGGGCGGTATTATTGTGGTTGATTTTATAGACATGCACAATGCTGATAACCGCAAGTTGTTGTTTGATAAGTTAAAAGATGAAATGAAAAGCGACCGTGCAAAACACAATATTTTGCCGCCAAGTAAATTCGGATTAATTCAAATCACCCGCCAACGTTTACGCCCCGAAGTAAATGTAGAGGTGTTAGAAACCTGCCCAAGCTGTGGCGGTACTGGTAAAGTACAGCCAAGCTTGTTGTTTGTCGATCAAATTGAAAATACCCTTCGTTTTATTATAAAAGAACAAAACCAAAAAGATATTACGTTAAATGTACATCCTTACATTGAAGCATTTATTACCAAAGGTGGTTTTTTTCGCAGCAAACAATGGAAATGGTATTTTGAATACAAACAAAAAATTAAAATTCAGCCAATGGCAAGTTATGGTTTTATGGAATTTAAGTTTTTTAATAAAGATTTAGATGAGATTGTGGTTTAAAAATTAATTAATTGAGTCTATAATAAACTCTTTAAAGCCTTAAACTAGTTAAAATTTTTGGAAATTAGCGACTATATCTATGTTCAATAATTCCCACTAAACCGATTTTTTAAAAGAAATTGTTAATTGTTAAAAACTTTAACATTTAGTTAAAACAAATTTCACATTAATCTGTTATTTTCGCCCAAATTATAAATTTTTAAAACT
>Ga0163144_10010925_pt1 | contig 19277 bp, 17 predicted proteins | sample OliLak19BULKMAT1_FD_123175 | JGI IMG/M metagenome (GOLD analysis project Ga0163144, IMG submission 123175) | Freshwater microbial mat bacterial communities from Lake Vanda, McMurdo Dry Valleys, Antarctica - Oligotrophic Lake LV.19.BULKMAT1 | ecosystem: Environmental > Aquatic > Freshwater >... | reverse complement strand
CGGTGACGAAGCGATGATAGCGAAATATGTGAAGGGGCAGGGAGGAGAATACAGGCTGCTTCACAGGAGCGAGCAGTTGGAACTCTTCTGAATACCCCGCGGCTTGCCGCGGGGATTTTTATTAATGGGATAACAATACTGTCTGATGGCACTTTTCTGAATGAGCGTATCGGTCAAAAGGACCGAGCACAACTTACTATGGTGAATCCTCAGATTATCAATGGTGGCCAAACTGCCTATACTCTTAGTCAAGTGTTTCGTGATCACGAGGAGCCGGATAGGAGTAAGATTTTTGGGGACAAAGAAGTTCTCGTCAAAATAATCACTTTTGACATTGAATCAAAGTTGGGCGATTCGCAAAAGTTAAAGCTGATTGAAGCAATCTCGCGAGCAACAAATAGTCAATCCGTTGTCTCCCACGCTGACCGCCGATCAAATGAGGAAGATCTAAAGATTCTTCAGTCTCGATGCTTTGATTCGTTTGGAATATGGTTAGAGCGTAAACGCGGGGAGTTTATGGACGGTATACGCGAGGGCTACATTGATCCGGCGCTTATCGTTGATCGAAATCTTTTCGTCAGGGCTGCGGCAATCGCCTGCGGGAGATTAAGCTTGGCGAACGCTAAAAAAGCATTCGTCAGAAGTGACTTTTCTGCATTTGTTAGCGCACCGGAAGAGCAATTTCTTCGATATAATATTGCCCTCCAGATTCTACGGTGGATTCACGAGGAAAAAGGCCCAATCAGGGCCCGCCTCCATGGCGTGGTTGTGTATCAGGCTTACGTTGCTTTGCTACTTGTGACGTCAAAGACCTCAGAGACTGAGGTTGGCCAAGAGCTGATTTCTGAAGTGGCAAATGCAGTCAAACAACACTGGTTTAATTTCGGGCAGCACTTAGAGAGAACTTATCAGGAGGATAGCTATTGGAAAAACAGCCGAAAGGGTAGAAATTTTAATATTTCTGACTACCTAAAGCGTGATCACGTTCTGGAAGATGTTACGGAATTTTTTGACGCTCCAGATAGACATGGTCAAATATTGAGGGAAGAGGCTACTACGGAAATTCGCCCTCCGGAGTCCGTTCAATCCGCTCAAGACATAGGTGAATTTATCTCGAAAGATACAGGCCCAATAATGCCTGTCGAACTCTTCATCCAGTCAATCAAAGAGGATGATGAAAAATCCGGCTAAGACTTTGTTTGCATGAAAGCGATCAAGCACAATCTCATCCATTTGGCGCACAACGGAGAGTTCGATCTCATCGTCCATGGCTGCAATTGCTTTTGCACGATGGGAGCCGGGGGTAATGAAGAGCGAACATTGAACATCCGTCTTCGCGTTGCTACGCCGGGACGAGTCGAACGCCAAACATCGAACATCGAATGGAAGAAAATTTAGAGCTGCCGAAGATCGGTGCGGGGATTACCAAGGGGATCAAAGCGGCATTCCCGCAGGCCTACAAGGCGGATCTCGCGACTCAACGCGGGGATCGCGCCAAGCTTGGCACCTGCACATCCGCCGAAATCGATCAGAGCGGCGCTCCGCTGATCGTGGTCAACGCCTATACACAATTCGACTGGCGGGGAACAAGGAGGGCTGCATTCTGCTGCCCGATAAGAATCTGGAAGTAGCTGGGCATGTGTGCTTGGGTTCCGTCGTCGCTTCGCTGTGCCGGGATAAATGGAGGGCAGCCCAACTATGCCAAAGGCTACGGACGGACAGGCAGGATGCAGCCCCTCCTTGCCGCGAGCGAACTCACCGAGAAGCTGCGGAACAGCACGACGGTGGATTGGCAGTTTCGCGATAGCGTGAGGGCGAGGATGCGGATTTTGATCAGGCAGCTTTTGAGGAAATACGAGTATCTGCCGGAAGGGTATGAGGACGCGATTAATCTTGTGCTGCAGCAGGCGGAGGAGCTGGCGGGTGCATGGACGGAGGGGTGAGGCGGGGCGGGGGAATGGATGGGAGGATACAGCCCCTCCTTGTGGACGGGAAGCGCCGTTCCCGATGGCCTCCAACCAGATTGTGACGAGGAGGCGCGTGTGGTGCCAAGGCTTTCAGAAAATTCCGAAATCAATGTCCTCTGAGTCCGGCCCTTCGAAGTGGTGGGAGATGAAGTCCTGCCAGACCTTCCGGCTTTGCTTTGAGAGCGATGCGGTCACCTGGGCGACACAATTCGAACACATGAGCAGCGGCAGGGCACCGTCAATCAGGCTGCCGTTTTGGCCGAATTGGGCGGAGATCGTGAAGCCTTCCATTTCATCGCGTGGGGTGCGGCAGGCGACGCACGCGTCCAGCCTTTCGACGGGATTTTGGAGGAGCATCCACTCGACCATGCGCTGTTCCCAGTTGATTCCGTTTTCCAGAAAACTGCGGATGGCGGCTTTGGAATCCTCGCTGAATTTCCCGGAAACCCCGTCCCGGCATCTTTCGCAGACGGCGTATTCGAGGATGCACTCGCTGCGGTGGTAGTGCTTGTTGACGACCCAGGTGTCAGCCGCGAGGGGCAACAATTGGTCGCAGACCTTGCAGATTTCGAAGGGTCTGTCGGTCTCCACGGAGTCGAACCACTTTTTCAGTTCCGGCATGAATGGATGATAGGATTCCGGCGGCGGCTTGGCAACCCGTGGTTCGGTTTGAGCCTTTCAATTTTAAGAGGTTTAACCGCAGATGGACTCAAATTCAGGAGTATGGGTTCTAATCCAGATATCCATCCCTTCTTCCACCCTGCGTTCATCTGCGTCCATCTGCGGTTGAAAAATCTGTATCTGACGAGGAGCGGAAGGAATTGCGGGTTCGCGACATCCTGTTAGCTTGGAGGTGTGATCGAAGTGGTTTTCAACCGGGGGCTTTATCTGCCTGAAATGGATTTCTGGCTGGATCCTTGGGATGCAAAGGAATCCGCCTTCGTTTCCCATGCTCATGCCGATCACTTTTCCCGCCACGGCAAGGCGCTGTGCTCCGCCCTGACGGCCAAGCTGCTGCGGGCGCGTTTCAATATGGCCGAGACGCGGCTTGAGGCATACGAATTCGGGGAGATGATCGAGCGGGACGGGTTCCGGCTACGAATGCTGCCTGCCGGGCATATCGCCGGATCCGCAATGCTGCATGTGACGCGGAAAAAGGACGGGGCGACGCTGCTCTACACGGGGGATTTCAAGGTGAGGAAGGGGCGGACGACGCAGCCGGTGAATTTCCTCCAGGCCGACACGCTGATCATGGAGACTACCTTTGGGCTGCCGCACCTGGTTTTCCCTGCGCAGATGGAGGTAGAGGCTGCGGTCCTGCGATTTGTGAACGATGCCATCGCCGACGGGGAGACACCGGTTCTTTTCGGGTATTCGCTCGGCAAGGCGCAGGAGGCGGTGGCCTTGCTGTCGGAGCACGGAATCCCGGTGCTATCCCATCCCAAGGTTGCGGAAATGACGGATGCCTGCCGCTCGGCGGGGATCGATTTGCCGGAGCCGGTGGTTTTCGAGGGCTTCGCTGGTGCGGGGCAGGCGGTGGTGGCACCGCCCAACGCGGTTCGTGCCAAACTGTTCCGGGGGCTGAAAAACAAGCGGACGGCGATGCTCACCGGCTGGGCGCTGCAGCCGGGGGCGTTCTACCGATATCGCGTCGAGGAGATCATCCCGATGTCGGATCATGCGGATCACGTGGGGCTGCACGAATGCGTGACCCGGGTGCGCCCGAAGCGGGTTCTCACCGTCCACGGCTATACGAAGGAATTCGCTGCCGAACTGAGGGCGAAGGGTATCGAGGCGTGGAGTGCTATGGGCGGGGATCAGCTCGAGCTTTCGCTGGGGAAATCCCATGCGGGTTCGGTCGGCGCGACGGCACCCCGCCACAGCCGCCCAATTTGCCAGCTTGCTGATTTTTCCGATGTCTGCCGTCTGGTCGGGGAGACGAGCAGCAGGATCTCGAAAGTGGGGTATCTGGTGAATTACCTGCGTGGCCTGCGATCGGCGGAAGATGTGATGCTCACCACCCGCTGGCTCACCGGAGAGGCATTGCCGAGGAGGGCGGGGAGGCGGCTTTTGAATATCGGAACAGCCTCCATCAAACGGTCGTTGGTATCGGTTCCAGGCGTGAAGCCGGAGCGCTACAAGGAAATCTCGACATCACAGAATGACCTCGCCCGGACAGGCCGTATCCTCCTTCAGGAAATTTTGCTCTCCCCGAAGCCTATGAGCCTGAGTGAACTGAATCAGTTTTTACAGGAAATGGAGCAAATGAAAGGTTCACTGGGGAAGGTGGACTTGCTGTCAAAACGATTGTTTGAACTCCATCCCTCCGAAGGGGAACTTGTGATCAGGTTATTAACAGGGGATTTGCGGATTGGATTAAAGGAAGGGCTGGTGGAGGAGGCGGTGGGTAAGGCGTTCGAGGCTGAGGCGGGAGCCGTGAGCAATGCGAACATGCTCACCGGCGATCTGGGTGCGACGGCGATCCTGGCGAAAGAGGGAAGGCTTTCCGAGGCGGTGCTGACGCCGTTCGTGCCGATCCGCTGCATGCTCGCCGCGCCCCTTGAGCGTGATGCCGATAGCGATGCTCCGAAGTTTTCCGGACTGCCCTTTTCCCCGCCTTTCTGGCTGGAGCCGAAGTATGACGGGATCCGCGCCCAGCTACATAAGTCCGGCGAGGATGTCGGCCTGTTCTCGCGGGATCTTCGTCCGCTCGACCAGGAGTTTCCGGAGCTCATTGATGCGGCGAAATCTTTGGATGGCGATTTCATCCTCGACGGCGAACTGATCGCCTACGCAGAGGGACGCAAACTGGGTTTTGCCGATCTGCAAAAGCGGCTGGGACGGCGGCGGGTGGAGGGGGATCTTTTCATGGAGGGTGGTGGGGAGGAAGTTTCGGTTCCGCTCCGCTATGTCGCGTTTGACCTGCTTTGGTCCGATGGCGAAGCCCTGCTGGATCTTCCGCTTTCGGCGCGGAGAGGGAGGCTTGAGGGATTGCCGCTGACGGGGATTTTCTCGGTCATCACCCGGCTGTACGCCGGGGACGCGGAGGGAGTCGGGGAGTGTTTCAAGCGGGCGATGGGGGATGGCCACGAGGGGCTGATCGCAAAGGATCCGGAAAGCGCATACAGCCCTGGAAAGAGGGGCAGGTCGTGGATCAAGCTCAAGGGTGTGATGCCCACCCTCGACTGTGTGGTGACTTTCGCGGAGCAAGGGCATGGCAAGCGCTCTGATGTGCTTTCCGACTACACGTTTTCGGTGCGGGATGAGAAAACGGGGGGACTGAGGGTGCTGGGCAAGGCCTACTCTGGGCTCACGGATCTGGAGATCGAAGAGCTGACCGAACATTTCATGAGGCACACCATCTCGAAGGAGAGGCGCAAGCACCGGGTGGAGCCGAACATCGTGCTTGAGATCGCATTCGACTCCATCCGCCGGTCGGATCGGCACGACTCGGGGCTCGCGCTGAGGTTCCCGAGGATCAAGGCGATCCGGCGCGACAAGGGGCCGGATGACATCGATACCCTGGCGGCCGCAGAAGGTTTGATAGGGAGGTGAAACGGATCCGGGCGAATTTTCCGCCGATCCTGTCTTGCCAACAACCGGGATGGCCGATACTTCGTGCCGCATTATGGCGAGCGTAGGTTACATTGATTTTCCAAAAGGCGGTTTCGAGGCCGTCATCTTCGATTGCGACGGGACACTGGTGGACTCCATGCCGGCGCATTTCGATGCCTGGTGCGAGGCACTGGCGGCATACGGCGCGGGCGGTATCTTCCGTGAGGATGTTTTCTTTGCGATGGGAGGCAGGCCGACGCGCGACATCGTGGTGGATCTGAACAGCGAATACGGGCTCAAGCTTGATCCGGAGGCGATCGCCTTGGCGAAGCGCGAGGCGTTCCTTGCGAAACTGCATCAGTTGGAGTTCATCGATGAGGTCGCTGATTTCGCGAAATCGCTGAGCGGGAAAATGCCGCTGGCGGTGGCGTCCGGCGGTTCGCGCTATGTCGTTGAGAAAACCCTCCGGCTCCTCGGATGCTCGGACTGGTTCGACGAGGTCGTGACGGCGGACGATGTTTCCAACGGCAAACCTGCCCCTGATATTTTCCTCAAGGCTGCGGAGTTGCTCGGTGTTGCGCCCGGAAAATGCCTGGTGATTGAGGACGCGCCTCCCGGCGTTGCGGCAGCCGAGGCTGCGGGGATGCAGGTCATCACCGTTCCGATGACGCTCTGCAGCCGGGCTTGATACGGGCTTTGTCGTGGCAGACTGGGGTCAGCCACTCCAAAGCCGTTTTTTAACGGGTGATCTTCACCCGCTCTGCGGTGAAGGGCAGTTCGCGGGCGGTGAGCCAAACAGACGGCTGCAGATCCGTGCCGCCGCCTTTCATTCCTAACAGAACGACCTCGAGTTCCTTCCCGACCATGGATGCGTCCAGCGGGAAATAGTAGGTGTAGCCGGTTTCCGGGGATCTAGCGGGATATTCCCATGGGTTGATGGGGTAGGAGACAGCGCGGTCGGGCGCGCCGATGAGCTTGCCGTCCATGCGGATGGCGGCGTAGCAGCCTTCCTTGCCGTGTTTCCCCTCGACCGCCACGCAGAGATAGGAGGTGGGTGTGATCTCATCGACCTTCACCTTCGCCGACCACGATGCTACGGCGGGGACGGCATCAGGATGGGCGAAAAGATTGCTGCCGCGCCAGCCGCTGCGGGCCAGGGCTTTGCCGCCCTTGAATGCCTCCACCTCGGCGATACGGTCGGGTGCCTGCCTCATCCGGAAGTAGCGCCACTCGCCCTTCGGCGGATAGGCGTTGAGTGCCGGGCCGTCCTGGATCATTTCCTCGGCGGGCACCCATGTCACAAGATCCGTGCTGAATTCGGAGCCGATCTCGGTGTTCTGGATCAGGGTCCGATCAGGTGCTTGGGTGGTAATTTTGATGACATCGAAATCCTGCGCCGATCCGAGGTCGATGCGCAGGCATCCGCCCTCGATGCGGCGGTCTTTCCCCACTCCCATGAAATCGAAAACCGTCGTCGGATCGCCATCGAACATGAAGCTTTCGGAAAGCGCGCGGGTGTTGATAAGGGCTTGGCCGAGGAATGCGTCGCGGGCTTTCTGGACCGCTTCGATCTTCGTCGGGCCGGAGCGCTTGAGGCTGCGCATTTCGAGGGCGTTGTTATCGGCGGTGTAGCAGGTCGCTTCGTAGAAGCTCGCCCAGTCTGCGGGCAGATCGGATTTTTTCAGATCGGCGAGCTTGCGGTGCCACGGTTGTTTCAGGGCGATGGGGGTGAGCTTGTCGATCTCTACGTCCGCGCCTTCGACATTGCGGACGACGCGGTATGCGCCCTTTTCCAGCGAAGGCTCAGGGCAGCCTTCCGTCGTCACCAGCAGCAGCAGGGCGCGGAAAGGGTGGACCGTCACGCTCACCGAGCCGTCTGCGGGCAGATCCTTGCCGAGGATTTCCTCATAGGGGTGGAGCAGGCGGACTTCGCGGCCGGGGGTGGTGCCGAGACCGATGCTTGAGTCGAGCGCGACCTTGTAGGTAACCGGCTCCCAGGTGAGGTTGCGGAGGGTGATAAGGCGGGTCTTGTCATCGCCGCGCGAAACGGCGTTCGGGCCGTAGGTTTCCTCCGGGAGGATCATGCCTTTGGTGAGGATTTTGTTGTAGCGGCGGTGGAGGTTGAAAATGCGGGCGAGCTGCGGGTATTCGTCGTCGCGGAGGAACCACGGGCTGCCGTAGAGCTCCGGGGCGAGGATCATCGAGCGGTTGAACGCCTGGAGGATCAGATCGTCCTGCCAGAAATCGAGGCACGAGGAAAGGCAGACACCATGATCCTCACTGAGCCGCTTGAGCTCCGGGGGCAGGCCGCGGGAAATGGCTGCGGCGCGGTGGTGGGGCGCGGTCATGTTGTTCGCCATGTGGACGTCGATGTATGTCTCCGCGCCCTCCCAGAGAAATGTGGTGGCGTAGGGTTCGGCCTTGCCCAGCGCGAGGCGGTGATTAAGGAGAATAAGGTCGGGGCTGAACTTGCGGCAGGATTCCATCAGGCGGATGAAGGCATCTTGTTTTTCAGGCCGCAATTGGCCGCAGACGGCATCCATCTTGAAGAGGTGGAAGTTATTGTCCCGGCAGAGCGAAGTGAGCAGCTCGATGCGTGCGTCCTCCTCTTCCTTGGTGTCGCCAAAGCCATCGGGGCCGAGCCAGACACCAAGGCGCCCGCCGAAGCCTTTTGCCTGTTTCGCAAGCGGCTCGAAGCCATTTGGAAACTGGGCTTTGAATTTCCGGGTGTCCTTTGATCCGTAGTAGTTCGGGGCATCGATCGCCCCCGCATCGAAGGCGTAGATGTCGAGCCTCATCCCATATTCGTCATTCAGCCATTGGAAGAAAGCCAGGTTAGCCGCAGTTTGCGCCTCGGTCGTACCTTCGTTGGTGTTGTCGATCCAGGAAAAGTAATGGGCCTGCGAGGGCGTGTTCTCATCGGCGCCGGCGAAGACACCGGTTTCAGCGGAAAGGGATTGGCAGAGAAGGGCAAAGGCAAGCAGGGTGCGATTCATGGGGTGAGGCTAGGGTGCGAATTTTACCCGATCAACACAATCCCGTGAGGAAAGCCACCTAGGATTCGGCGCTCTCCGCTTCGGCCGGTTCCACTTGCGGGGGTGGAACAGGTTTTGGCGGAGTAACTGTCGAATAGACACCATCGCCGATCTCAAGGGCACCCGACTGGATGTCTGCGGCGGCGAACTGCCCGAGTTTCTCTCCGGTGACGCGGAGGTTTGCGGCGCGCCCCTCCGGCCCATTTGTGGTGAGGATGGCTCCCGTTGCGATGTCCCACTTGCCGTAGGCTTGGATCAGGACAAATTTCCGGTCAGAGGGGATGGAGGAGACGCGGCCAACAAGCCGGGGTTTCTCCTTCTTGTCGGCGGGTTCCTTCTCCGGCTTGTCGGCACAGGCTGGGACAAGGGCGACGAACGCCATGAGCACCAGCGAAAACCGAGTGGCCGCGATGGAGGGGATCCGGAATGGGTGATACATCTTGGGCTAAGGTTTCAGGGTGAGAGGCGGTTGATTTCCCACGATCCGTCCGTCTGCCGGGTGTATTGGAAGCGGTCGTGCACGCGCGCCGGGCCGCCTTGCCAGAACTCGACCGTCTCCGGGACAACCCGGTATCCGCCCCAGAAGGAGGGGAGTGGGATTTCGCCGTCCCTGAAGCGGTTTTTTATCTCCTCCATCTTTTGGAGAAGGATTTTCCGGGAGGTGATGACTTCGGATTGGTTAGAGACCCAGGCGCCGATCTGGGATTCGCGAGGCCTGGTCGTGAAGTATTTCAGGGACTCGGCGGTGGAGATCTTTTCCGCACGCCCCTGCACGATGACCTGGCGCTCCAGGGTGATCCACGGAAACAGCAGGCAGACGGCTGGGTTCGCGGCGATTTGCGCGGCCTTGCGGGAGCTGTAGTTGGTGAAAAATGTGAAGCCCTTCCGGTCAAAGGCCTTGAGCAGGACGGTGCGCTGGAAAGGAATGCCTTCGGGCGAAACCGTGGCCAAGGTCATTGCGTTGGGTTCGTGGACTTCCAGTTCGGACGCCTGCGCGAACCATTGGGCGAACACATCGGTGGGATCTTCGCTGAGATCCCCGCGGTGAAGTCCGCGAGAGGAGTATTCTTTTCGGAAATCGGAAAGATCCATGGCCTTGTGTAGCCGCAGACTGGCGAAATTCAACCCCAAGCGCGACGTGCCTCCGGAAAATCTGTAAAAATCTGGGTAAAGTCGGCTTTCAGGCTTGAACGGCGGTGTCAGGGGTTTTTACTCGATTTCGTGAAAATGAAATACAGTGCGAGTTTGATAGGTGGAGCGGTGCTTTTCGGGGCGATTTCCTGCAAGGAAAAGCCGGAGACCGTGGACGCCCCGGGCGAGGAGAAAAGCGTTGTCGAGAAAGTGGTGGATAAGATCGGGGAGGCGGTCGCCCCGAAACCCGAAACCTCGCTCAGCAATGAGGAGCGGGCGGCGAAACTCGGTTTTGCCAAGTATCTCCCGAAGGATACGGAAATGGTGATGACCGCCTACAATTCGGAGAAGGCCGCCGAACAGCTCAAGGCGCTGAAACTTTACGGCCTGCTCGAATCGGGACTCGGCACGGACGAAATTGCTCCGGAAGCCGATGGGGCCATCATTGAGGATGAATTGCTTGAGGAAGCCGAGCAGGACGCGGATGCGGATGTCCCGGAAGAAGCCGAAATGCCAGAGAGTCCAAACCCGTGGATGCTGCTCGGACAGGAAGTGACCATCGCGCTCGGCGATACGTCAGCTCAGCAGACCGGCAGGCTTCTCACCCTGAACCGCAGGATGGCTTATTTCCAGGCGAGGGCGCTTGGCAAAGCCGCACAGTCATACGCGAAGACCGGGAATATGGACGGTTTCACCGAAGAGCTTGAGAAAGAGATGAGCGAAGGCCTAATCAGGAACCTCATCGAGGATACGGAATCGGGCATCGGACTCCTGGAGAAGGCCGAGATGCCGCCGCTCTACATCTCTTTCAGGGCGAAAGAAGGTGAGTTGGAAAAAGCTGCGGAACTCGTCAACGGCGGCATGGCCATGTTCGGCATGGCCGGCGAGATGGCCGCTCCCGTCGAGTTGGAAACCGGCGGAGGCAAATTCGCCGGATACAAGCTGTTGGGATCCGAGATTTCCAAGGCAATGGCGGAAGGACGCGAAGAGATGGAGAAAAAGATGAACCCGGAGACGGTTGACGCTCTCCTGAAAATCCTTGCAAAGAAAAATCTGGTCGTGGTGACGGGCACAGTCGGTGACTATGTCGTAGTGATGATAGGCGGTTCCGAGGAATCCCTCAAGCTCGCTTCGGATGTAAAGGACTCCATTGTCGCCACCGATGAGATCAAGTTCGCCGATCCCTTCGCGGACAAGCAGCTCGTTTCCCTGGTTTATGGAGCGAAGGAAGTCTGGGACGACATCATGAAGGAAGTCGGAGGGCTTGGCAGCTATGCGATCGGTCTGCGTGACGGCATCGCCGGTGGCGGCGGCCTTGGGGAGACGCGGGATCTGGAGGCGATGCTGGACATCGTTGCGGATCGTGAGAAAGCGCTCATGGCCCTTGGCTCTTCCAGCTCTCTCGGGCTGGTTGCCTATGTGGAGGACGGCCTGAAAATCGAGAGCTTCGGCGGATATGACAAGGGTGCGGTCGATTGGGATGCCAAAACCAAGCTGGCCCATCTTGGGGACAGCGGGGACAATATGCTTTTCCTGAACATTCCCAGCAACGCGATCCATGACGAGAAGATGGGTGCCTACATTGAAGCCATCGTCGAAACCGCATATGCGGCCACGGTCAAGCTCGCCGATCTTGAGATCGACGCTCCGGAACTGGCTGAGATGAAGCAGTTCACGAAGCTCTTCGACGGGCAGTTCCGCGAAGACGTTGTCGGCCTGTATGGGGCATTCGGCGGCATGTCGGACGGACTCGGGCATGAAGTGGCGATCGTGATGGATCTCAAAGGCTCCATGCCTGCCATCCCCGGCATCCCGCAGAAGGTTGTCGATGAGGCGAAGTCTCCGCGGATCACGATGATTTCACCGGTGACCGATCGCAGCAAGATCCGGGATTCATGGAAGGAAATCGATGTGCGTGCGACATCCTTGCTCGCAAAGGCCAGTGAGATGTCGGGTAAGAAGATCCCGATGCAGAAGCCCATCAGTTCGGAAAAGGACGGCATGACCACATGGTTTTTCTCCTTCCCGTTCTTCCAGGACGATTTCCTGCCATCGGTGACTGTCAGCGACGAATGGTTCGCCCTTTCCACCTCCAAGACCCAATCCCTGGATCTTGTTGGCAAGGCTGCGGCAGGCGGGGAGACCGGTTCCGGGATCGAATTGCACGTGAATTTCACTGCCATGACGGGCTACGCGGATGAGATGCTCAAGGTGGTCGATAAGAACTCCGCTGAGATCTTCACCAACGAGGAAAAGCTGGAAAAATTCAACCGCGAGAAGGCCGATATGGTGAAAGTGATCGAGGCTTGCCGTGACTTCGATTCGATGACGTGGACTGTCAAAAAGGAAAGCGGCCGGATGCACTGCCTGGTGCATTTCAAGACCAAGTGATTTTGCGGATGACTGCGCCCCGCCTTGGTGCGGGGCGCAACCTTTCCCTCACGGGCGGAAACCTATGGACATCGAACCGATAGGTTTTCTCCGCACATGCTTCGGGGAGAAATTCGCCGCTCCCCGTCAGCCCGGCCTATGCCCGGGCGCGTGGGGTTCCTTGGAATTTGTCCCAAAATTCCGTTCTGAAGAGGCTGTTCGGGGCTTGGATGGGTTCTCCCATGTTTGGCTGGTGTTCGGTTTCCACAAAACGCAGGGGCAGGGTTGGCACCCGACCGTAAGGCCCCCTCGTTTGGGCGGCAATGAGCGGGTGGGGGTTTTCGCAAGCCGTTCCACCTATCGCCCGAACGGTCTCGGGCTTTCCCTGGTGAAGCTCGACCGGATCGCGATGGAACGCGAGGACGGCATGGAGCCGCCGGTTCTCCATTTCTCCGGGGTGGATCTTGTCGATGGAACACCGGTCTATGATGTGAAGCCGTATCTGCCCTTCGTAGAGGCACTGCCGGATGCGAGGGGGGGATACGCGGCGCAGCCCCCGGAGCGGGTTGAGGTGAAGGTCGATCCGGCTGCGGAAGAGGATTTCATCAAGCTCGACGGGCGATCCAGTAGGGTGATCCTTGAGGTTCTTTCGCTGGATCCGCGACCCGCAGCATCACCGAATGAGGACGGAAAAGCCCATGGGGCGGTGCTCTGCGGAAAGAATGTGAGGTTCCGTTTCGATTCCGGAACCTGTTGGATCACAGGGATATCGGGAATTCGTTAGGTGTTGCATCAGGATTCCCGCTTGCCTGTGGGGCGGGGCTTGCATACGGGAGGGGCGTGTCCGGTAAGGCTTCTGTCCCCGGCTTCACCCCAATATCACATTATGGCTATTTCAAGAGCGCTGCTTTCGGTTTCTGACAAGACGGGTTTGGTTGAGTTTGCGGAGGGACTCGCGGAAATGGGAGTCGAGCTGCTCTCCACCGGAGGGACCGCAAAAACCCTGCGGGAAGCCGGCCTCAAGGTGATCGATGTTTCCGAATACACCGGCGCCCCCGAGCTTTTCGAAGGACGGCTCAAGACCCTCCATCCGATGGTGCACGGCGGTCTCCTGCACCGCCGCGACGATCCGCAGCATGTCGCCGATGCCAGGAAGCACGGCATCCCGCCCATCGACCTCGTGGTCGTAAATCTCTACCCGTTTGAGGAAACCGTCGCCAAGGAAGGCGTTACCCTCGCGGAGGCGATCGAGAACATCGACATCGGCGGGCCGTCGATGCTGCGCAGTGCAGCGAAGAACCATTCGCATGTTACGGTCGTGGTCTCGCCGTCCGACTATCCGCTTGTGCTTGGGGAAATGCGCAAGAACGGTGGGGACACCACCAAGGGTTTCCGCGAACAGCTTGCGGTGAAGGTTTTCCTGCGCACCTCCCAATACGACGGCGCGATCACGAACTTTCTCGGCCAGTGCCGCCAGGGGACGGGCTGCTCGTTCACACTCAGCCTGCCGCTTGAGCAGGAACTCCGCTACGGCGACAACCCGCATCAGAAATGCTCGATGTATGGCAATTTCGCTTCCTGTTTCACCCAGCTCCAAGGCAAGGAACTCAGCTACACGAACATCATCGACATTGAGGCTGCCGCCGACCTGATCCTCGATTTCGTCCGCCCGACCGTGGCGATCCTGAAGCATACCAACCCGTGCGGCGTCGGCCAGGACGATGAGGATCTTCGGCTTGCATGGCAGAAGGCGTTCGAGACGGATCGCCAGGCTCCATTCGGCGGCGTGATCGTCACCAACCGTCCGCTGACCCTTGATCTGGCCCGGCTGATTTCCGAGATTTTCACCGATGTGATCATCGCGCCGGATTTCGAGCCGGACGCACGTGCCCTTCTGCAGAAGAAGAAAAACCTGCGGCTGATGAAACTCAACGACGCCTACCTTGCCGCCAAGAAGTCACCGGTCATCCGCTCCAGCCCCGGTGGCCTGATGGTCATGGATCGTGATCACACCGCACTCGGGCTGGATGACCTTGAGAGCAAGGTCGTCACCAAGCGCCCGCCGACCCAGGAGGAACTTCGCGCGATGCGCTTCGCCTGGAGGATCGTAAAGAACGTCAAGTCGAACGCGATCGTCTACGCACACGCAGACCGCACCTTGGGCATCGGTGCCGGGCAGATGAGCCGCGTCGATTCCTCCCGGATCGCGATCTGGAAAGCCAAGGAAGCGGGTCTCGATCTCAAGGGCAGCGTCATCGCCTCCGATGCGATGTTCCCGTTTGCCGACGGCCTGCAGTCAGCGATCGATGCGGGCGCAACCGCCTGCATCCAGCCCGGCGGCTCCATGCGCGACGAGGAGGTCATCGCCGCCGCCGACGCCGCCGGCATGGCAATGGTCTTCACCGGACACCGGCATTTCAGGCATTGATTGTGACGTTTTACGCTAAAATCCGGAACGCAGGAGCGGGACACAAGGAGTGGCTGCATTCTGCTGCCAGATAAGCACCGGGAAATAGCTCTGGATGCCCGTCAGCAGAATACAGCCCCTCCACGTTTCCCCTTTCCACCCGCCCGGCTATCCATAGTCTATGCGGAAAGCATGACCCCTCTCCAGAAAATCCTCACCGCATACCGGAGCGCCTCCCAGACCGAGCGGGAGAAGGGCACCTACTTCGAGGAACTCATCCGCACCTACTTCCGCAACGAGCCGAAATACGCAAATCTCTATTCCGATGTCTGGCTGTTCTCCGATTGGGCGAAGGATCACGGGGAGATCGCCAAGGACACCGGCATCGACCTCGTCGCCAAAGTCTCCGGCACCGGTGAATTCCACGCCATCCAGTGCAAGTGCTACGACGAGGACTACCGGGTCAGGAAAACCGACATCGACAGCTTCTTCACCGCGTCCGGGAAAAAGCCATTCACCTACCGCATCATCGTCACCACCACCAACGATTGGAGCGAAAACGCCGAGCACTCCCTGGAAGGCCAGACCCCGCCAGTAAGCAAGATCACCCTCCTCGATCTCGAAAACAGCCAGATAGCCTGGGAGAAATACGCCCCCAGCAAACCCGCCGCGCTCAAAGAAAAGAAGACCCTCCGCAAGCACCAGCAAAGCGCCAAGACCAACGTCCACCTCGGCTTCAAGACCGCCGACCGTGGCAAGCTCATCATGGCCTGCGGCACCGGGAAAACCTTCACCTCGCTCAAGATAGCCGAGGACATCGCCGGTCCCGGCAAACGCGTCCTATTCCTCGTCCCCAGCCTGAACCTCCTTTCCCAGAGCCTCACCGAGTGGACACAGGAGAGCGCCATCCCGCTCCGATCCTTCGCCGTCTGCTCCGATGCCGAAGTCGGCAAAAAGCGCAGCAAGGGCGCCGTGGACGAGGACATCGTCGAAACCTACGCCCACGAGCTGCAATACCCGGCCACCACCGATGCCAAGCGCCTCGCCTACGAGATGGCGAAACGCCACGACGCCGACCACATGTCCGTCGTCTTCTCCACCTACCATTCCATAGCCTGCGTCAGCCGCGCCCAGCTCCTCCACGGCATGGCGGACTTCGATCTCATCGTCTGCGATGAAGCCCACCGCACCACCGGAGCCGTCTTCGAGGACGACAAGGAAAGCAACTTCGTAAAAATCCACAACGCCGAGTTCATCCGCTCCGCGAAACGGCTCTACATGACCGCCACCCCGCGCATCTACGGCGCACCGGCCAAAGCTACCGCCGAGCGCGACAGCATCACGCTCTGCTCCATGGATGACGAGGCGCTCTTCGGGAAACAGCTCCACCTCATCACCTTCTCCGAGGCCGTGGAGCTAAAACTCCTCACCGATTACAAAGTCCTCGTGCTCGCCATCAACAACACCCACGTCAGCGCCCGCATCCAGGGCTTGCTCAAGGACGAGAACAACTCCCTCAAAGTCGATGACGCCGCCCGCATCATCGGCTGCTGGAAAGCCCTCTCCAAGCAGGGCGTCACCGAGCACCTCCCCGGCGATGAGGCACCCATGCGCCGCGCCGTCGGTCATCAAGGCTCAGGGCGGGAAAGGGAAAACCCACAAAGTTTCCTCCAAGCAGATCGCCGGGATGTTCCAGAAAGTCGTCGATGCCTACCAGCAGCAGGAAGACAACGACAATGACCTAATCTGCGAGGCCGATCACGTCGATGGCTCCATGAATGCCGGACAGAAAGAGGAAAAGCTCGATTGGCTGAAAGCCGAGGCGGAGCCGAACACCTGCCGCATCCTCAGTAACGTCCGCTGCCTTTCCGAAGGCGTCGATGTCCCCGCGCTCGATGCCGTGCTCTTCCTCACCCCGCGCAATTCCCAGGTCGATGTCGTTCAGTCCGTCGGCCGCGTCAGGCGGAATGCTCCGGGGAAAAAACGCGGCTACGTCATCCTCCCCGAACTTGCGCTGGCTTACTGAGTAACGGGCACATTGGTCATTGCCAAGATTTCCGAAAGTTCCCAGCCTATTCACTAGATGATTGAAAAGACCATCCAACCTGCTCGATCCTGTTCGAACCGGCCAACTGCGATAAGTCTGTTTGCTGGAGCTGGCGGCTGTTCACTCGGCTTCAAACAAGCTGGTTTTGATGTCCTTTTCGCAACCGATATCAATGATGATGCAGTAGCTTCTTATCGTCACAATTTCCCAAATACCACGTGCGAGACGGCGGATATTCACGATCTCGGCCCCGAGGATCTTCTGGAAAAAACCGGTCTTCGCTCTGGCGAACTGGACATTCTACTTGGGGGGCCGCCATGCCAGGGATTTAGCAGCGCTGGAATGAAGTCGGGTGAAGATCCGAGAAACTCGTTGGTAAGGCATTATGTCCGGCTTCTTGAAGGAATGCGCCCCAAATGGTTCATCATGGAGAATGTCGAGGGCTTGCTGACGAACGATGGCGGGGTGCATGTGCGTGACGCGCTAAAGGCCTTCATCAAGGCGGGCTACATCGTGAATCTTGAGAAGATATACGCTCAGGGATATGGGGTTCCTCAGCGCCGTAAGAGAGTGCTTATCGTAGGCAATAGACTGGGACACGACTTCATCTTCCCTGATGCCTCCACTATGTTTTCCGGGAATATTTTCAGGAAAGGTGAGATTACATTTTCGACGGCTACGAGCGATCTTCCGCCTACTGCAACGAAAGCAGGTGACTCACTGTCCTACACCCAACCACCGGACAATGAGTTACAGCGATATTTGCGAGGCGATACAAAGAAGGTAACGGATCACTTCTCTCCGCCGCTTTCGGATCTACAATTCGAGCGGGTTTGTGGGCTGGCAGCGGGTCAGACGATGAAAGACTTGCCCGAACATCTACAACACGCCTCGTTTCGAAAGCGGGCAAATAGACGTGTGATGGATGGCACCCCAGCAGAACGACGTGGCGGTGCGCCATCAGGCCTCAAGCGTTTCTTTGCCAACGAGCCGAGCCTGACAATCACAAGCGCCGCGACTAGGGAGTTTGTGCATCCAAAGGAAGATCGTTTACTCACGCTCCGCGAATGTGCCCGGCTACAGACATTCCCGGACTCATTCGTTTTTTTGGGAAATGCTGCCAGCCGCATTCAACAGATCGGAAATGCAATCCCACCAATTCTTGCCAGGACAATTGCGGAACACATTTCTGAATCCTACGGATTTAAACTTCGCTACATCGACTCGGAGACACCCCGACTCCGTTTCCGTTTAACGCGTTCGGGGGGCATGAGTCCTGCACTGGCTAGAACTGAATCCCTCCTGATGGATCTCATCCATTCAAAGGCAGTTCAACTCACCCTTTTTGAACAACCAAAACCATGACCATGCCGATACCCAAAGAAATCAAGAAGCTGTTTAGCACTGCCCGCATTCTCGGCAATGGAGATAGCCGCGTGTCTCTCTCGGAGAACGAGTTGTTTTGTCTGCTCACACAATGCTGCAGCGATCTGTCAATTCCGTCCGATGCTTCAAAGCTACCGAATCTTTCCAATCCTCCGCCGTGCGAAAATTATTATCGGGTGCCATTAGAGTGGTGGCGAATTGAACAATCTGATTGTCCGACCGCTTCGAAGCTCATCGATTCCTTGGCGGCTTGCATTGCACACGAATCAGATTTCGGCCTCTATTTTGGAAACTTGGCGGCTCTGCACAAGCGCCGCCTCAAATATCAGAATATTCTTTCGACGCAGCCCCGGCCGACAATGAATCAGATCGGACCGCGAAGTCTTCTGGAGTTCGGAGGCGTCCAAAGCGAACTACTTGCCGCATGGCTTGTTTGGCGGAAGTGGATCTTCGACATCGACAACCGCGCCGCACAGGAGACAGGATATTTATTTGAACCCGTCTTGGCCAGTTGTCTTGGTGGTGAGGCCGTTGGATCAAAAAATTCTCCGGTAAAGCGTATCAACGAACAAGGTGAGCCAACAAAGGACGGGCGACAGATTGATTGCTATGACGGCGAAAACCAGTTGGCTTACGAATTCAAACTGCGAGTCACAATCGCTGCGAGCGGACAAGGACGATTTGGGGAGGAGCTGTCATATCCAAAAGAGTGTCAAGCTGCTGGGCTTACCCCGGTTTTGGTCGTGCTAGATCCCACACCATCATCACGTCTGACGGAGCTGGTTGCCAAGTTTACGGAGCATGGAGGGATGCATTATGTGGGCACTGACGCTTGGGATCATATGGACTCCAAGGCGGGTGCTACAATGGCCGTATTTCTTGAAAGGTATATCAGGCCTCCTCTGACCGAGATGGCTACTCATGAAGATACCGGCCCAGAGTCTATCCAGATTTCTTGGGCGAGTGATGAAATACTCATTCGTGGAAACGCTGAGACCATCCGAATCCCCAGAACTGTTTGAATTCGCATTTTAAAACGTTTGATTTCAACGGCGAGGGAGCGGGGATCACGAAGGAGGATCTCTTCTACTACATCTACGGCCTGCTGCACTCGCCGGAATACCGCAGCCGCTACGCGGACAACCTGCACAAGGAACTCCCCCGCATCCCGGCGGTGAAAAAGTTCGCGGATTTCATGGCCTTCTCCAAGGCCGGGCGGGAGCTTGCGGATTGGCACCTGAACTACGAGACCAGCGCCATGCACCCGGATATTGTGGTTGAGGTCGTGGCGGCGGATTGCATCCGCCATGCCAATTCAAATGACTTGGCATGGCGCTTACAAAGCGCCGCCACGTTCCGCGTCGTGAAAATGAAATTCG
>Ga0163144_10010924_pt1 | contig 19277 bp, 15 predicted proteins | sample OliLak19BULKMAT1_FD_123175 | JGI IMG/M metagenome (GOLD analysis project Ga0163144, IMG submission 123175) | Freshwater microbial mat bacterial communities from Lake Vanda, McMurdo Dry Valleys, Antarctica - Oligotrophic Lake LV.19.BULKMAT1 | ecosystem: Environmental > Aquatic > Freshwater >... | reverse complement strand
GCGTCGCTCTCGAAGACCCTGGGCCGGACGGCCGTGGCCCACGTTCGCGTCAATCCGGACATCGTTGGTGGCGTGATCGTGCGCGTGGGAGACTATGTGAAGGACGGCTCGGTACGCCGTCGTCTGGGACTGCTGAAATCCAAGCTGGTGCAACAGTCTCGCTGACGCGCTGGTCTCGCGACACTAGACTAGACTCCCCATCGACGCGCGGCGTGGTCCCCAACAGCGGGATCGCGCCGTGGAGGGTCCACTCACCGCCTCTCGCTGGATCGTCGATGCGACCTGCCCTTCGTGCACCGCTGTTTGCAGTTGCCCTGCTGGTGCCAGCGCTGCTGGTCGCCCAGCGCAGCGGGACGTCGCCTGCCAGTGGCGACACCCTCGGGTACTGGCAGCAACGTGCCAACTACGACATCATCGCCCGGCTGGACGAAGCACGGCAGACCATCGTCGCGACCGGTACGCTCCGGTACACGAACAACTCGCCGGATGTGCTGAGCGAGATGTTCGTGCATCAGTACCTGAACGCATTCCGGCCATACTCCAAGTGGAGTGACACCGACGAACGCGAAGGGCGCACGCGCTTCGAGCTGCTCGAAGATCCAGCGTTCGGCTTCGAGCGGTTCACGGCTCGCCCAACGGTCGATGGCACGCCGGTCTCGGTCGATTATCCCGGCTCGCCCGACAGCACCGTCGCACACTTCACGCTCCCGAAACCGCTTCGCCCGGGCCAGTCGATCTCGGTGTCGTTTGCCTGGGAGGCGCGGCCAAGCACCACGTTTCGGCGCCAGGGCCGCCGCGGTCGTCACTACGATCTCGCGCAATGGTATCCCAAGGTCGCCGTCTACGATCGGGGAGGCTGGCAGCGCAACGCGCTGGTGCCGGCAGGGGAGCTGTACGGTGAGTTTGGCGATTTCCGTGTTGCGCTGGTCGTGCCTGAGGACCAGATCGTCGGCGCGACCGGCATACCCGTGGCGGGTGATCCCGGCTGGGAGCGAGCCAGGCGTGGAGCGGCGTCGCCACTGCTCCAGCGAGCTGCCTATGGGCTTGCTGGCGCAAGTGCGCTGGTTCCGATCGCGCCGGCAGCGATGCGGACGGTGGTGTTCGAAGCCAGGGACGTGCACCACTTCGCATGGACCACGGATCCGGAGTATCGGTATGAAGGGGGCGTATACGTGCGCGGGCAGCCCCGGCCCCGGACGCAGTTTCGCATCTGGGACACGGTTGGTGTCCACGTGCTCTATCGGCCGGCTGATGACACGACCTGGGGGCGGGGCGTCGTGGTGCAGCGGACCATCGACGCAATGCGGTGGCTCGAGGAGGTCTACGGTCCCTACGCCTATCCCCAGATCACGGCGGTCCATCGCCTGGATGGCGGCGGCACCGAATTCCCGATGATGATGCAGAACGGCAGCCCCGCCTTCGACCTGATTCTTCACGAAGCCGGTCACATCTTCACCTATGGCATCCTCGCCAACAACGAGTGGCGCTCGGCGTGGCTGGATGAGGGACTGACGAGCTATCAGACTTCGTGGCGCCTTGGCGCCACGCCGCATGACAAGGCGGCCGGCAGTCTGGCCAGCAACCCGCGCTGGACGTCGCCGCCGCTGGATGTGCCCGCGATGCAGCGACGCGAGCGGTTCATCGCGGGCGCCGAACCGCTCAGTACGAATGCGGACGTGTTTCGTTCGTTGAACAGCTACGGCGCCATGTCGTACGATCGCGCGGAGCAGATGTTTGGCGCCCTGCGCGACGTGGCTGGCGAAGCGGCGTTCAGCCGGATCTGGCGGGAGTACTACAGCCGCTGGGCGATGAAGCACGTGGATCGACTCTCGCTCCAGAAGTCGGTGGAGCGGGTGACAGGCACGTCGCTGGCCTGGTTCTTCGACCAGTGGTTGGACACGGTCGGCGAGGTGCAATACACCCTGAAGGACATCACCGTAACGCAGCGCCGTCCGACCGAGTGGGTGACGACCGCTCAACTCGTTCGTATTGGGGCATACCGTCATCCCATGCCTGTCGGGGTGCGGACCGCGAGTGGCTGGACCTTCGTGCGTGGCGATCCGATGAAGGACGATCAGCGGTTCACCATCACGACAACCGAGAAGCCGGACCTGGTCCGACTGGATCCACTGGGCTTGACGGATGATGTGCGCGCCAGCCGCCAGCAATGGCCGGCTCCAACTCCCTGACCTCAATCGACCTGCCCATGAGTGGACCTGTAGAGATCCGCACCGTTCCAAAGCCCTGGGGACATGAAACCATCTGGGCCCTCACTGACCGCTACTGCGGCAAGGTGCTGCACATCAAGGCCGGCGAAGCACTCAGTATTCAGTATCACAACAAGAAGGACGAAACCATCCACTTGCTGTCGGGGCATTTGATGTATCGCGTGCAGATCGACGACGTACTGACCGACGTGCACCTCCAGCAGGGCCAGAGCTACCGCATCACGCCCGGCACCGTTCATCAAATGGAAGCGGTGACCGATTGCGACGTGCTCGAGGTGTCGACACCAGAGCTCGATGATGTCGTGCGCTTGAATGACCGGTATGGCAGAGAGGGTACCAGCGCGGCCTGAAGGCCGCCTTGTTGTTGCGCCGGCACGCTGGTCCATCCACCGCGTGCCTGCTCTCGGCACACGCTTTCCACCCTGAAGATTCATGAGACGCATGAAGGTCATCATTCCGCTGGCGGGCAAGGGAACGCGACTGCGTCCCCATACGCACCTCGTGCCGAAACCGATGCTCAAGGTCGCAGGGCGACCCGTGATGAGCTACGTGATGGACGATGTGATGAAACTCGGCAACGTCGAGCAGGTCGTCTACATCACCGGACACCTGAAAGAGAAGGTCGAGGACTACGCACGCTCCACCTATCCAGTGCCGAGTGTGTTTGTCGAACAGGCGGTACAGGATGGCACGGCCGGCGCGGTCAACCTGGCAATGCCATATGTCGACGGACCGGTCCTGATCATCTTCGTCGACACGATTTTCGACACCGATCTCTCCATCGTGAACACCAGCGATGATGATGGCATCATCTGGGTGAAAGAGGTCGAGGACTATCAGCGCTTCGGCGTCGTGGTCGCGGACGCGGACGGCCATATGACTCAGATCGTCGAGAAGCCGAACACCCCGATCTCGAAGCGTGCCAACATCGGGCTGTACTACATTCGCAACTGGAAGCTGCTGGCCGAGGGCATCAGGCATGTCCTCACGCAGCCGACGAACAAGGGGGAGTACTACCTCACGGATGCGTTCCAGTACATGATCGAACATGGTGCGAAGATCAAGGTCGTCGACGTCGAAGGGTGGTACGACGCCGGCAAGCTGGATACGCTGCTGGAGACGAACCAGGCGATGCTCGACAAGCGACAACTGGCGCGCGTGCCAGCCGGGTTTTCCGGCGCCACGATCATTCCGCCGGTCTACATCGAGGACGGTGCCAGCGCGAGCGATGCGACGATTGGTCCGAACGTGTCGCTGGGCAAGGGTGTGAAGGTCATTGGTTCGACGATCAGCAATACGGTCGCGGGCGACAACTGCACGATCAGTCACTCTGTCATTCACGACAGCATGCTGGGCGACAACGTCACGCTGAGCGGGGTCAAGGGCAGCATGACCCTCGGAAACGATGCGGAGTTGCGCGTCGACTGATCGCTGGCTACGACGACCGTGTGTGGCGAGGGGACCTGTGCAGCATGCGCAGGCCCCCTCTTCGGTTCGCGCCCCCAGCCTGGGTCATGCCCGCGAGCGCGATCGGGTGCGCCGCCACGGTGTCAGCGGCGCAGCACCGCGGCCCCGACGATGATTCGCAGCGCGCGCTCGAGACCTCGCACACCGTTTGTGTCGTCGTACCACTCGTGCGGCGTGTGCGTCCCTCCGCCGCGCCCGCCGGCACCGATGGCGATGGCTGGCATGCCGAGCGCGATCGGTACGCTGGCGTCGGTGCTGCCAGCGGCCAGTCGCGGTGTCGCGCCCATCGCAATCGTGACATCGACCGCCAGCCGGACCAGGGGTGCCGTGGGCGACAGGGTGCCACATGGGCGATCACCGATCTGCTCGATGTGACTCTCGAGCGGCGCACTGTTCGCCGTTCGCCGGCCGTTTTCGCTCCGCTCGATGCGCGCCACGGTCTCGTGGAGCGTTCGGCCGAGATCCACGAGCACGGCCGCGCCGAGGCTGCGGATATCCACCTCCAGCCAGGCCGCGCGCGGCACGCTGTTGATGCTCTCGCCGCCGCCGATTCGCGCGACGGTGAGCGTGGTCCGCGGCTCACGTGGCAACAGCACGGCTTGCAGTGCCGTCGCGACCGCGGTCACGGCGTGCACCGGGTTGGCGACGCCGAAATCGGCCCAGCTGTGGCCGCCCGAGCCACGGAACGTGACACGCCATCGCGTGCTCCCGAGTGCCGCGTTGACGATGCGATCGTCGCCCGCACCGTCAATCGCAATCACGGCCATCGGGGCGGGCGTTGCGTTCTGCATCAGGGCTTTCATGCCTCGAAGGTCACCCAGCCCCTCTTCGCCCACCGTGCAGGCCAACACGATATCGTGCAATGGCTGCATGTCAGCGACATGTATCGCGTCAGCCAGCGCCAGCAGTGCTGCCAGCCCGCGACCGTTGTCACCAATGCCAGGACCGGTCAGGCGCGCGCCAGTGTGGTGCACCACTGGGGCCGTCTCCTCGAATACCGTGTCGAGATGCGCGCAGCACCAGACCGCGCGCGCATCATCGCCGGGCTTGACTGGCCGTGGGCGTCGCGCAATCACATTCCCTGTGGCGTCGCGTCGCACGTCGGTCCATCCCAGGCTGATGAAGCGCGCCGCCATCCAGTCGGCGCGCGCCGCCTCCGACCCCGTCGGTGCGGGGATGCGCGTGAGCTCGCACTGCCAGGCCAGCGTCTGCGCGTTGCCGCTGACGAGGCGCGCTCGCGCTTCGTCGAGCGCGGTTCGGGATGCACGCTGCGGCGCAATTGCGGATCGGAGGCGATGGAGCATCTGCCAACGAAGTATCGGCGCTGGCGGCCGGGCAAGCACTTCCGCCGAAGACGAGCATACATTGCTTTCCATATGACGCTGCCAGACGACACGCCGTCTGTCCTGTACGACTGGAATACGCCGCCCCTTCGCCGCCGCGCGATCGACGTCGCCGATTCGACACTCTGCGATGGACTGCACTGTCCCTCGGTGATCGACCCGTCGCCGCGCGACAAGCGGCGCCTGCTGTCGCTCATCAGCGCACTCGGTCTCCGTTCGGCCACGCTCGGGTTTCCTGGTGCCGGACCGCGGCAGGCCGCCGATGCACTCGATCTGGCACGGGAGCTCTCGCGGGCACAGTGGATGATTGACGCATCGTGCCACGCGACGGCGACGGTGAAGGACGTCGCGATGGTCCTCGACGTCCGCGAACGCTCCGGGCTCGATGTCGAGGTGGCGATTGCGCTTCCCGTTTCGCCGATTCGTCTCGAGGCCGAGGGAATCACGATCGATCGGCTGCAGGAGAGCGCCGAAACATCGGTCACATTCGCGGTTCGCGCAGGGGCGCGTGTGGTCGCGGTGCTGGAGGATGCGTCGCGCACGCCGCCCGAGATGTTGGCGGTGCTGATCAATCATCTGGTGGCGCTCGGCGCGTCTGCCGTTCGGATCTGCGACAGCGTTGGGCACTCCACGCCGGATGGCACACGTTCGCTGATGCGCTTTGCGGCCGAGCAGGTGAAGGGCCGTGGCGCCCGCTCCATCCGGCTCGACTGGCAGGGACAGAACGATCGCGGGCTGGCGTTGGCGAATGCGATGGCGGCAGTGGAATCCGGCGTCGATCGGGTGCACGCCAGCGCACTTGGCCTGGGTGAGCGCAGCGGCACGGTGGCGATGGAGTCGCTGCTGACGAACCTTCGTCTGATCGGTCGGTGGCCGCACACCCTTGGTGCGCTGGCCGAGTATTGCGACTCGGCGGCGTCGGCCTTCGGCATCGCCATTCCTGCGGCGCAGCCGGTGGTTGGCTCGGATGCGTTCCGGACCGGCTCCGGTGCGCACGCCACGGCTCTGGTGAAGGCACTGCGCGCCGGCAATCGCTGGCTGGCCGACAACGTCTGTTCGAGCGTGCCCGCGAGTTTTGTCGGCGTCGAGCACCGCATCGATATCGGTCCCGTCGCCGGCCTGTCGAACGTGCGGTGGTGGCTCTCGCAACACGGGTACGACCCGTCCGATCTGGTGCTGATGCGAGAACTGCTGCTGGCAGTGAAACAGACGCAGCGCGTGGCCAGCGATGATGAGTTGCACACGATGGCCGACGCACTGCTCGGCGCACGGTCCGCGCGGAGCTGACCGTGGTGTCGGGCGGTGGAACGCCGACCCGACTGCCGCCGATCGTGCGTGCGCTGGCACTGGTGAGTCTGCTCACCGACGCCGCCAGCGAAATGATCTATCCGCTGCTGCCCGTGTTTCTGACGACCGTGCTCGGGGCGTCTCCAGCGATGCTCGGAGTGCTGGAGGGTGCGGCTGAGAGTACGGCGGCACTGGTGAAGCTCACCAGCGGCTGGTGGAGCGATCGCGTTCGTCGGTACACGCCGCTGGTGCTGGCCGGCTACGCCCTCGCCGCTGTCACACGCCCATTCATCGGCGTGGCACAGTCAGCGTGGCAAGTGGTCGGGCTGCGTTTGATCGATCGTGTTGGCAAAGGCATTCGTGGCGCGCCACGGGATGCCTTGCTGGCCGGCAGTGTCGCACCTGCGATTCGCGGGCGGGCGTTTGGTTTTCACCGGGCCGCCGATCATCTCGGCGCCGTGATCGGGCCGATTGCCGCCTGGGTGCTGCTGCAGCAGCTGCACCTGACGCTTCGCACCGTGTTCATGCTGAGTGTCGTTCCTGGGCTGCTGGCGGTGCTCACGATCCTGATCGCCGTTCGAGACCCTGCTGACAGGAAGCTCACCCGCGGCGAAGTGGTTGCCCGCAGCGCCAGCGACACGACACCGATGCCGCGACGATTCTGGGGCGTGCTCGGCGTGCTGTTGCTCTTCACGCTGGGTAATTCGAGCGATGCGTTTCTTTTGTTGCGCGCGCAGCAACTCGGTGTACCGATCGCGATGCTCCCGTTGCTCTGGGCGGCGCATCATGTGGTGAAGTCAGTGGCAAGTGTGCCCGGCGGCGCGCTCAGTGACCGGATTGGACGGCGAACGGTGCTGCTGGCCGGATGGGGGTGGTACGCTGCGGTCTACGCCGGATTTGCGGTGGCGACGACCGCCGCGCAGGTGTGGATGCTGTTCCTGGCGTATGGCTTGTACTTCGGCCTGGTCGAAGGGACGGAGAAGGCGCTGATTGCCGATCTGGCGCCGGAGAGCCGTCGCGGCACCGCATTCGGCTGGTACAACGCCACGATGGGCGTGGCTGCGCTGCCGGCGTCAGTGCTGCTCGGCACCATCTGGAGTGCGCGTGGCCCGACCATGGCATTCAGCGTCGGAGCGGCGCTTGCGGGCGCTGCGATGCTGCTGGGTGCGTTTGCGCTGCCGAGTCAGCGCGAACTGCGGAGCTGACAGGGCGCGAGTGCAGCGCGCCGGAATGGTGATCTGGAATGACGAAGGGCACCGTGTCACGGTGCCCTTCGTCGTCTGCGGTTCGTTCAGCGGCGTGTCAGGGAACGACTACTCTGGCCTGATTCCCGCCGCCGCCACCGCCGCCCGTACCTGACGCGCCGCCTGCGTTGACGGCCACTGCCCCGAGTGCCGCCAGGCCGACTCCACCAGCGATCGTAAGGATTGTACGCTTTCGTGAAAAAGTCCGCACCTTGACGTCCTGTATGAACGGACGCGGAATTGATGCGGTGGTTCCATTCGATGAAAACTTCTGCCGTGTGGTCGTGTAGGTATGCTCGACCGCGACGACGACGGTATCCGCGCTCGAGCGAACCACCGTTCCTTCGACCTCATTCACGCCCTGGCCGAGCGTGGAGCCCAGCGCGACAGTGCCGGCGAGCGTGAGGCGCACTGTCACTGGCGTGGTTTCGGGGAGCACCGCGCTGGTGTTCGGGATGAAGGCATAACACGCACTCAGTGACGAAGCCGCCACGCATGCGATGGCCATACCGACCAAACGCCGGGCCGCGATGTTCCGCGGCCCGGCGTTGATGGAGCGGTGACGCTCCAGGGTGATCACCGGACGCACGCCGTTGGACGGTCCTGCGCCGGCTTCGGTGCGAGCGGGTTCTGCGTAGCCTCGTCGAAGCTGATCGGGAAGAAACAGGGACGGATGGTGGCTGCGCGGATCGGCAGCCACTTGTCCGCCGGCTGGTTGAACCGGTAGTGATCGTGCAGGCGACGACCCTGCAGGAACAACCCAACCCGACGCTCGTGGATCAGAATCGCCTGTGCCGTCGGCGTTCCGGCCCATGCTGCCTTGCCATCGATGGCGCGGGCAGCGTTGATCCGCGTCGTGAACTCGGTCGTGTTGCCAGCTGCCAACGCGGCTTCGGCGAGGATCAGATTCATCTCACGACCTGACGTGAGTGTATAGCCGAGGAACTGTCCAGTGGACTGGCGACAGCATTCGTTGATGGCCACCGCGAGAGTGGCATCCTTCTCGCTCGTCACCGGATCGACGAGCCTGATACCCGCCAGGCCGGCGTCGACGGCAGTGACCGTCCCATTCGTATACTCGGCACCGGCACGCAGCTCGAGACGCTGGTTCATCTCGAAGCCGGTGTTGAAGTACCCACCGCTGTTCTGTGCTGTCGATGTGAGACGGAACCGGTATCCTGCCGAGCCCATCGCCGTGAGTGCGGCGGTGGCATCGGCAATTGCGCCGGCGTCGTTCACGAGCGGCTGCGCCGGAAATCCGCGCGGTGCGCGCAGCTTCTGCCAGACCACCTTGCTGAACCTCGCCCGTGCGCGGAGGCCGAGTGCCTGACGCTGCAGCTCGGTATTCGCCACAGTGGTGGCCAGCGCGTTGGCCTTGGAGAAGTATGCAATCGCCGAGTCGAGCGTGATTTGCATGTTCGCTGCACCAATCGACGCGGTCGACGTGGTGCGATCCGAACCGATGATGAAGTCTTCGTAATTCTCGCCGATGAACAGATACGCGACACCAGCGAAAATATAGGCACGAGCCAGGTCGGCTCGGTTCGGCAGCGTGGCGCCAAACGCCTCGAGGGCCTTCACCGTGTAGTCACCCTGCCAGCGGGCTGCACTGATGAACGGGTAGGTGCCGTTGCTGTACTCGTTGACCGGATCGCCGATGTCACCGCCATCGAGCAGGTTCCAGTACTCGCGTGAGCCTGCCCATCCGAGTTCGTCCGTGGCGGCACCGGATACACCGATGATGCCGTTGACGGCGTTGTTCAACGCACCACCGAGTCCGTTGACCAGTGACGCCGCGGCCGTCGGATTGGAGAGTGCTTCCTCGGTCACCGCGTTCACGTTGGCGACGTTGGTATCAAAGAGTCCACAGCCGGCCATCAGCGTACTGGCGCCCACGAGCAGGGCACCGGTACGGAGCTGACGGGTGCGGTGCTTCAGAGACTGCATGAATCGAGTCTGCATGATTCTGTCCGCCCCCTGTTAGAAGCCGAAGTTGACTGCGAAGGCAAAGCGACGGGCAATCGGTACTCCGAAAGCTTCCGTGCTGGCGAGGAAGTTCTGGTCGAGCGTCGACGCGGTGCGGTCGATGGCGTTCACTTCCGGATCGACGCCAGGGTACCTGGTCCAGAGCAGCAGGTTACGGCCCGAGGCCGTCACGCTGAGCGTCCGTGCCCCGAGCTTGCCGGCGAGGGTCGGGCTGAAGTCGTACGTCATGGCCAGTTCGCGCAGACGCATGAACGTGCCATCCTGACCCTGGTTGAGGCCTGGCTCCAGCAAGCGACGGTACTTCGTGACGTACTCCGTCGCAGCGGCCAGGCGCTGTTCCGGCGTCGAGGCCGGGTTGAGCATGGTCGCGTGAATGTTGGTGAACTCGATGCGGTTCGAGCCGATCGACGGGTGCTGCGAGAGGCGGAAGCCGTCGGTCAGGTTCTGCACCTTGAAGCCGGTGCGGTACTCGAACATCGTCTGCACGCGCCAGTTCTTCTTGAAGCGATACGTACCACCGAGTGAACCCGTCCAGTCGGGGAACACATCGCCGTTACGCTGCTCGAGGAGAATGCCAGTGCCCTGGTAGTCGGCGAGCAGCGGCTGCAGGGTGCTCTGCACGCCGGAGTTGAGCAGGTCGCGTGGCGTGGCGAAGTAGGCGAGGAGTTCCGCCTGTGTCGCCGGCGCCAGCGCGGATCCAGTCACGTTGCGTCCGTTGAAGTTGATCGGCGCTTGTGTGGCGGGGTTGTAGCAGTTGATCCGGCCACCGGCCTGGTTGGTGGCTGGGCCGCCAGCAGGGCACGGGCCGGCCAGCAGCGGCTCATAGATCGAACCGAGTGGGTCGCCTTCCTTCAGGAAGCCGCGATAGCGGAAGTACCCGACCTTGATCGGCGGAGCGCCACCGAGGCTGGTCAGGGTCTGCTTCAGATATGCCGCGTTGGCGAACAGTTCCAGTGAACTCGTCGCGGTGCGGATCGGGAAGACGCGGAGGTTGAGCTCCATGCCGTTGGCCGAGATCTCACCGATGTTCGTCAACTGCGAGTTGCGGAAACCGCCCGACTGCGGGAACTGACGCGACACCAGCGCATCACGGACCTTGCGATCCCAGTAGGTGAACTCGAGCGCCAGCCGGTTGTCGAACATGCCGGCTTCGAAACCACCTTCGATTTCCGTGGAGATCTCAGGCTTCAGGTCTTCGCTGCCGAGGTTCTGCGGGGCGAGACCGGCGCCGAACTCCGACGTCAGCGGCTGGAACGTGGTGAACTTGTCGAACGCGCCCGGCTGACGGCCGGACTGGCCCCAGGCTGCGCGGAAGCGCAGGGTGGAGAGCGTCGTCGAATTCCACGACTTGCGATCGGACGGCACCACCGACAGTGAGGCCTTCGGATAGAACACGCCCGGCGCATTCTCACCGAAGGCGCTCGAGAAGTCATACCGACCGCCGACCGTGCCGAAGACCCAGTCGCGGAAGCCGACCTGCGTCTGGCCGAAGTAGCCGCCATTGATCGTGGTGAGCAGCCCTTCACCGTTCGTGATGGCCGTGCCGCCTGCACCCACGACTTCGATGCCCGGACCCGGGAATGCCTGTGAGTTGGCGCTGGTGGTCTGCTGGTTGGTGTTGAATACCTGCAGACCGCCGACGGTCGACGTGGTCCAGTTGTCGCCGATGGCCTTGTTGTAGGCCACCTTGGCATCGAGCGTCCCGACGCGTGTATTGTCGTTGAACACGCTGCGTGCGCCGGTGACCGTCTGTGACGTGAACAGGTCCTTGTTGTAGCCGAATGGCGAGAAACCGATGTCCCGACCGGCCGTGTAGTCGTAGCCGAGCGTCGCGGAGTAGGTCAGGTTCGTCGTCTGGTTGTACGACATGTCCAGCGAGCCAAGGTAGCGATTGATGGCCGATTCGTTCAACTGGCCCATCGCCTCACGCACGGTCATGAACGCCTGGTTGCCGAACAGGTTGCCGGGACCGCTGCAGACGCCGGGGCTCACCAGCGTGGACCGGTTGCAGTTGGCCAGCTCCGGACGGGCCATGAACGCCAGCGAGTTGACGCCGTAGATGTTGTTGTTCGTCTCGGGCGTCTTGTTCTGGATGTTGTAGTAATTGTTGTTGAAACGCATCCGGAAATTCTTGAACGGCGTCAGCGTCAGGTTGGCTGACGTCTGAATGCGCCGCACTTCGTCCGTGGCTGCACCAAACTGGCTGCCGCCGAACGGGCCGTTTTCACTGTAGACGCGACCGCTGGCGAAATACGTCACGGCGTTGCCGCCACCGGTGACCGTGCTGCCAACCGTGGTGGCCTGCCCGAGTTCGGTCAGATTGTCGTAGAAGACCTTCGTCGTGAACGGTTCAAACGGGGTGATCGTGCGGCCGTAGAACAGCGAGAGCGAGTCGGCCTGGCTCTGGCGACGGGCGAAGCCGGAGTTCGGTGCCACACGGTCAGGGAACGCAATCGCATCCTGCTGCGCGTTGAATGTCCAGCGCGGTGCGCCCTGTGATCCCACCTTGGTGAAGATCTGGATCACGCCGTTGGAGGCTTCGGTACCGTAGAGCGTTGCTGCGGCCGCGCCCTTGAGCACTTCGACACGCTCGATGGTGTTCGGATCGATGTCGTCGAGGCGGGTCATGGCACCACCACCACCACCACCACCGCTGGCGCCGTTGTTCATGCGCACGCCGTCGATGAAGATGATCGGTTCGTTCGACTGCGAGAGCGACGAGTTGCCGCGGATACGGATCTGCGCGCCCTGACCGGACATGCCGCCGCCGACCACGCCGACGAGCCCAGGCTCGCGGCCGCTGAGCAGGTTGGAGATGTCGTTGATCGGCGCGTTGACAGGCGGCGTAATGACGGCCACCGTGTTACCAAGGCGCTTCGTTTCGGTCTTCTGGCCGGAACCCGTCACGACGACCTGGTTCAGCTGAATGGCTGACGTCGAGAGTGCAAAGTCGGCCTTGGCCGTCTGTCCGCCGGTGAGCACGATCGACTTGGATGCTGGCGTGTAGCCAAGTGCCCGCACACGCACGATCACAGTCCGCGAACCACCCGTGACGGGGATACCGGCGATGCGGTACGTCCCCTGCGCATTGGTGACTCCGCCGAGCCGGGTGTCGCTGATGAACACCGAGACGGCTTCGAGCCCCCGCGTTGATGCTGCGTCCGACACCTTCCCTTCAATAATCGCTGTAGCGTTTTGCGCCTGTGCGGCGGGAACCCAAAGGGCCGCTCCTCCCGCCAGACCAGCTGCCAACAGCACACGTCCTGCCCACGCGACACGTCGCATCCCGACCTCCGCCTGCTAGGTGGATCTCGCCTGTGCCAGACCGGCGTCGGCCTGGATGAACCAATGGTTCAACTGTTGTGATTAAAGCCGCGGGAAACTTTTCGCAACCACTCGGGTACGTCGCAACCGAAAGTTCACAAACTTCCCGTCGGGCCCGCCGTGACAAATCGGCGGCATCCCCCCCGGGGACGGCCACATTTCAGGCGGTTCGGTCTAGCAAACCCAACAAAAAACAGGCGCCTTCGATTACGAGCTCATCTTTACGTGTCGAGGCTCAGCAGCACCGCGAGCCCGGACGGCTGTACCGTGCCTCGAGCCGCTCGTTGGCGAACTCGGCCGGACTCATTACCGCGCAGTCGGGATGCCGAGTCCGCATGTGACGCAGATACCGGTCATAATCGGGCACGCCGATGATCGTCCGGAGGACTCCGATCCAGCGCGGCAGCCTGTGCATCAATCGCAGCCTGAGCATCAGTCCGCCGCGAAGAGCGTCGTGGATTGGGCCGGCACTTCGGTGCTGCCCGCCGGTACCGCGCCCCGGACCACCTTGATCCAGGTCCGTACCGAGTCGAAGACGATCACCAACACCGAGACCAGGAAGAATGCAGCCACCGCCGCATCGAGTCGGTCATTGAACACCATCCGCGGCATCGCCGCCAGCGACGGCACGCCTGGCGGCAGCGTGCCAGCGGCGTGCAGCGCACTGAATTTCGACGCATGAGCCAGGAACCCGATCCGCGGGTCGGCGCTGAAGAGCTTCTGCCAGCCCGCCGTCATGACGACGATCAACAGCCAGGTGAGCGGAAGAATCGTGGTCCAGGCGTAGCGGGCCTTCCCCATTCGAATGATCACGGTGGTGCCGACACAGAGCGCCACCGCGGCCAACAGCTGATTCGCCATCCCGAACAGCGGCCAGAGCGAGTTGATGCCGCCGAGCGGGTCGGTCACGCCCTGATAGAGAAAATAGCCCCACATTGCGACGAAGAGCCCGCTGGCCATCCAGACGGCGGGCTGCCAGGTCACTTCCCTGAACTTCGGCCAGAGCTGACCGCCAAGATCCTGCAGCATGAAGCGGCCGACGCGCGTGCCCGCATCGAGCGTGGTCAGGATGAAGAGCGCCTCGAACATGATGGCGAAGTGGTACCAGAGCGCCATGCCCCCGCCCCCAAGCGCCCGATCGAACAGATGGGCCATGCCGACCGCGAGTGATGGGGCACCACCCGTCCGACTGAGCAGCGAGCTCTCGCCGACACTTTTTGCGAGGGCATCCATCTCGCCGGGTTGCAGGACGAACCCCCACTGCTGCACGGCCAGCGCGGCACTCTCCGCCGTCGTGCCGAGCGCCGCCACCGGGGCGTTGATGGCGAAATAGACTCCTGGTGTGAGCACACAGGCGGCGATGAGCGCCATGATCGCCACCAGCGACTCGGTCAGCATCGCCCCGTAGCCGACGAGCTTGGCATCGGGCTCGCGCGAGAGCAGCTTGGGCGTGGTACCGCTGGCGATCAGCGCATGGAACCCGCTGATCGCGCCGCAGGCGATGGTGATGAATACAAAAGGAAAGACCTTGCCGCTGAAGACCGGTCCGCTGCCATCGACGAACTGGGTGACGGCTGGCATCGAGAGCGGGGGCAGCACGAGCAGAATGCCGACCGCGAGTGCAACCACGACGCCGATCTTGACGAAGGCGCTCAAGTAGTCACGAGGCGCGAGCAGCAGCCACACCGGCAGCACACTCGCAGCAAACCCATAGGCCATGATCAACAGCGCCAGCGTGGGGCCGGTGAGCGTGAAGAACGGTGCCAGGGCCGGATTCGCAGCCACCCACTGTCCCGCCCAGAGCGCACCGGCCAGCATGACGAGGCCGATCGCACTCGCCTCGAGCACTTTGTCGGGTCGCAAAAACCGCAGGTAGAGCCCCATGAACATTGCGATCGGCACCGTCAGGCTGATCGTGACCGTGCCCCACGGGCTCGCCTTGAGTGCATTGACCACGACCAGGGCGAGCACCGAAATGAGCACGACCATGATGCCGAGCACGGCAACGAGGGCGGTGATGCCGGCCACCGGTCCGATCTCGTCTTTCGCCATCTGTCCCAGCGACCGGCCATCTCGCCGGATCGATGAACAGAGGATCACGAAATCCTGCACGGCGCCGCCGAGGACCACGCCGATGATGATCCAGAGCGCTCCGGGGAGGTAGCCGAATTGCGCGGCGAGCGTCGGCCCGACCAGTGGCCCGGGTCCGGCGATGGCGGCAAAGTGATGGCCGAAGACCACCCATTTGTTCGTCGGCACGAAGTCGTGTCCGTCGGCCTTCCGCACGGCTGGTGTCGCCCGGTCGGCATCGAGCGCGAAGATCGCCGTGGCGATGAAGCGCGCGTAGAAGCGGTAGCCGACCAGATAAGTGCAGATCGCTGCCGTCAGCAGCCAGGCAGCGTTGATGCTTTCGCCACGAGACAGGGCGACGCGCCCGAGGGCCGCTGCGCCGACGGCCGCGATGAGACCCCAGAGGACGACGGTGCGAGCAGAGCGCATGGGCGAGGAGGAGAGGAGGCGATCGGTGCGAAGCGAGGTGACGGTACCCGGGGGTCACGGCTCTCGGCAAGGCGGGCGGCTGAACCGGCTCGCGAAGGCGACTATCTTCCGCGCATGTCAAAGCACCCATTCCATCGGTGGTCCCTCGTGCCGTGGTCCCGCGTGCCGTGGTCCCTCGTGCCGTGGTCCCGCGTGCCGTGGTCCCGCGTGCCGTGGTCCGTGGCAGCGTTGCCGACCGTCGCGCTGGTCCTGAGCGCGTGTGGCGGGTCCCCGAAGCCGACACCGACGCCGGAACCGGCGGTCGCACGCGATTCCGCGAAGGCCACAGAGCCGCCACCCTCGCGGCTCGCCCCGCCGATCTTCGGCGAGTACAGCTCGCGCATGGTGGTGGTGTTTCCGCTGCAGAAGTTCGCGGTGGGCGATTCGGGCTGGCTGACCGCGGCCAGTGCCAGCGGACGTCCACGTGCGGCGCAGATGGATTCAGCGCTGACGGCGGCGCTCCGTGACCGCGGGCTGGAGGCCACCTGGTCGCTGACGCCGAATACGTCGCGCGTCGCGCAGCGCGAAGTGATCAATCGCACCGATCCGCGCGCACTCTCGACGGCCGGACTGACGCCGAGCCGCCGCCGGAACGATCTCGATCTCCGTGAACCGCTGGCTTCGCAGCTGCGGGCCATCATTGCGATGGTGCCGGAGTCGCGGTTGGTGCTGCTCCCGCTCGAGACGCGGGTGGCGACGACGGCCGGTGGATTGAAGCAGGCCACGCTGCGGATTGCGTTCCTCGATGGTCGCATGGCCACGGTGTTGTCGTTCCCCGATGTGGTCGGGGCGCCCGCCGCCGACGAACGTGCGGCACTGGCAGCCGTGGCGACGAAATTCGCCGATCTGGTCGTCGTCCCGTAAGGCGCAGCCGAAACGTCGTTCGCCACTCTGCCGCCTCCTCCCTTCGCCTCCGGCCTCCCCATCATGTCCACCACAGTCACACTGATCCCCGGCGACGGCATCGGCCCCGACATCACGGAGGCGACGATTCGCGTGCTGGCGGCGGTCGGCGCCGATCTGGTCTGGGATCGACAGATGGCCGGTGCATCGGCTGCCGCGCGCTACAACGATCCGATTCCCGAAGCGACGCTGGACTCGATCAAGAAGAATCGGGTTGCACTGAAGGGGCCACTGGAGACGCCGGTCGGCGACGGGTATCGCTCGGTGAACGTGGCGCTGCGCAAGACCTTCGATCTCTATGCGAACGTGCGCCCTGCGCACGTCATCCTGCATGGCGGGCGGTTCGAGAAGGTGGATATCGTGATCATCCGCGAAAATCTCGAAGGGCTCTACTACGGGGCCGAGCACTACATCCGGATCGGCGACGATCCGAAGGCTGCCGCGGAGAGCGTGGCCCTGATCACGCGCTACGGTTCGGATCGTGTGATCCGGTACGCCTTCGAGTACGCCGTCAAGCATGGACGGAAGAAAGTGACGCTGGTGCACAAGGCGAACATTCTCAAGTACACGCAGGGGCTGTTCCTCGACGTGGGCCGTGAAATCGCGAAGGAATACGCCGGTCGGGTGCAATTCGAGGACCGCATCATCGATGCGATGGCGATGCAGCTGGTGCTGAAGCCGGAGAATTTCGACGTGATCGTGACGACGAATCTCTTCGGGGACATTCTGTCGGATCTGGTGTCGGGGCTGGTGGGTGGACTGGGGCTCGCACCGGGCGCGAACATCGGGCCGACCGCCGCGATCTTCGAAGCGGTACACGGCACGGCCCCCGACATCGCGGGCAAGGGCGTCGCCAACCCCGGCGCGCTCATCCTCGCCGCCTGTCTGATGCTCGATCACCTCGGCGATACGGTGCGCGCCGAGCGGATTCGCACGGCGTTGCATTCCGTGATCGACGAGAAGCAGGTGCTGACGCGTGATCTCGGCGGTTCGGCATCGACGTCACAGTTCGCGGACGCCATCATCGCCCGATTGTGAGAGGTCGCCCGGCGTGACCCGGATTCTGCACGTTTCCGACCTGCATTTCGGTCGCCCCGCCGTGCCGCTGCAGATCGACGCGATCGAAGCGCTGATTCAGGATGAGCTCTTCGACGTGGTGGCGATCAGCGGTGACGTGAGCCAGCGGGCGCGGTCGGGTGAGTTTCAGCGGGCGGCGGCGTTCCTGCGCGACGCGCGCAAGGTGTGTGAAACGATCGTCGTCCCCGGGAACCACGATGTGGCGTGGTGGAATGCGCCGATGGGTGTCGGTGACCGCGCGGCGCTCTACGCCGACTACCGCACGTTCATCCATCCCGAGATCGAGCCGGTGCTCGATGTTCCCGGTGCGCGCGTCGTGGGACTGAACACGAGTCATGGCATCACGCGCCGGACGTTGACGTGGAACGTGCGCGACCTGAGCGTGATCGGCGACGTGACACGCTCGCAGCTCGAGCGGCTGCGCGATCGACTCGATGCGGCGCCGGCCGAGGCGGCGCGTGTGGTCGTCATGCATCACAACCCGGTGCGTGGCGAGCTGAGTCAGCGCCATGGATTGAAGCATACGAAGAAGGTGCTCGGCGCGTTCGCCGAAATGGGAGTCGATCTGGTGCTGTGCGGCCACGATCACCAGGAAGCGATCCATTTCGTGGAGCATACGAAGAAGGGGACCGTCATCTCGACGGCTGGCACGGTCAGCAGCCGATCGCGCGGCGGGCGGCCGTCGAGTGTGAACTGCATCGACATCACGGACGACGAGATTCACATCGTGACGTGGATCTGGGAGCCGGCGGCGCGTCGCTTCGGGCCGGGCCCGGTGAAGGTGTTCGCGCGGTGATTGCGTGGCTGACGCGCAAGTTCTCGCGTGATCCCGGGCAGCTCGGCTTGTTCGAGATCACGACGCAGTCCCCGGATCCGGGCCCGCTCCACGAACGGGCGATGCCGGCGAATCGGCCGCCGGCGAATCGGCCGCCGGTGGCGTCGCCGCCGACCGTTGCGGCGCCGTCCACGCCGGAGTTCCCGGAGACACACGCCGATTCGCGTACCGCTGGTGAGACGCGCCCCGACCCTGACGCCTTCCTGAACGCCTTGCGTGCGCACGGCTTGCGCGGTGTCGATCGGTTGGTGTTGACGCGGAATCGGCGCACGATGGTGAGCCTCTCCAGCGGCGTGCTGCGCGTACACGAAGGCTTTGCGGCGGCCCCGCCCAGTGTGCAGGCGGCGATTGCCAGCTTCGCGACGTCGCGCAATCGCGTGAAGCGGAGCGCGGCCCGCGACATCATCGTGGCGTATCCGGTACCGGTCACGCCCCCTGCGCGTCGACCGGCGGCGCAGCACCCGGACGACGAAGCGATGGCGGCGCGACTGACGCTGCTGCACGCGCAACTGAACCTCGAGCACTTCGGTGGCACGCTCGAACCACTCGAGATACAGGTCTCCCGCCGCCTCGCTCGGCGACTGGGTCACTACACCTTGCGCGCGCACAGCGGTGGACGCGGCGAAATCGTGATGTCCCGTCGCCACCTGCGGCGCGACGGCTGGCCCGAGGCGATTCACACCCTGCTGCACGAGATGGTGCACCAGTGGCAGGACGAAACGGGTCGGCCGGTGGATCATGGACGCGGGTTCCGGGCCAAATGCCGCGCAGTCGGCATTGCGCCGGCGGCAACGCGGACGCTGCCGCGGTAGCCGCTCCGGCATCAGTACGCAGCAAGCTGCGAACTGCGAACAGTGAACAGCTTTAACGCAAAGGTGCAAAGGCGCCAAGGCGCAAAGAGTTGCTGATGGATGCAAGGAACTCCTGACGCAGTGAGTACTCGCTTGTGAAATCCGGCCAGCTGTTCCAAGGCATTCTGCTCTTCTTTGCGCCTTGGCGCCTTTGCATCTTTGCGTTAACGCCGTTGCCGTTGCCGTTGCCGTTG